>Ga0310696_10000030_pt1 | contig 261437 bp, 198 predicted proteins | sample AusTroGonzalo_MG_4_FD_203885 | JGI IMG/M metagenome (GOLD analysis project Ga0310696, IMG submission 203885) | Bovine rumen microbial communities from tropical cattle in Woodstock, Queensland, Australia - Gonzalo_02 (v2) (version 2) | ecosystem: Host-associated > Mammals > Digestive system >...
CGAAATATCCTCGCACAAAGATTGTCTATGTGGGAGGAAATGTCTCCTCCGTTGGATATGAGGCGTTCAATGGTTGTAATAATGTAGAGGCCATTATATTTTCACCATCCGTTTTGGGAAGTGGATATGCTGCTATTTGTAATTGTAAGAAGTTGTCTAAAGTGGTGCTTCCTGATAATTGCAAAGTCATATCATGTTTCATATCCAATTGTCCCAATGTAGAATCCTTTGTTGTTCCTGATTCTGTTAGAGTAATAAAAGAATTGTCAGACCATTGCCCTTTTAAGTCTTTACATATAGGGAAAAATGTTCGAGAAATTATTGGTGATTACGGAATTCGTTCGAAACGCCTTGCTTCCATTACGGTTACGCCAGGCAATAAGCTTTTTTTCTCGCAGAATGGTGTGCTTTATACCTATTATCAGGGAAGTAGTGTCTATGTAGAAGATAGTCGTTTCAAATCCAAATTAATAAACGAGACAACTATTGTCAAATATCCTCCAGCAAAAAGGGGAAATAGGTTTGTTATTCCTCCGTATGTGATGGATGTTGAAGTAAATGCATTTGATGGTTGCCAATTCGATACGCTTGTTTTCCCAGAAACGATAAAAAAAGTGTTTGGCCATGCTGTCACTCTGTGTCCCAATCTCCGATGTGTCGAGATGCATTGGCAAGATCCGAATGAAGTGTTCAGGTATCCACAGCCATTTGACGAGATTAACACATCTAAGATTACGTTAAAAGTACCTAAAGGCACAAAGGATCTCTACATCGATTTGTTTAACACCCGAATGGGGTATCAATTTAAGGTGGAGGAGGATTCTCTGTTTCGTGCGCAAGAGAAGGATGCGTCGATAAGGGGAAAACGCACAGATATGATTATACTCAATGCGCAGGATTTTCGAGTGTCGTTCCAAGATGATGATAGTCTCCGTATTGTTTTAAGTGATTCTGTGGCTGAGAGACTAGTAAAAGATCCATTCTCTGTCGTGTTGAAATTCGAAATGAATGGTACTTATAAGATGGCGAGAGGATATAGTATAGAAAATGCTATGCTTCCTATGTACGTTTGTCCGAATAGTGATTACTATTGGGATGTTGTTGGAGGTCTTTTATTATTGTTTGAAAATGAGCTCGTCTTAAAATCAATTTATAAAATTAAATGAATAGAAAAGTTTTTCTCTACATCGTATTATTGTTCTGCTTCCAGCAAGTGATGGCAGAACCCATTCGATACAGTTATGACGCGAAGAGGGACTCCTTGACCTTCACGGGAGAGGGAACTCTGGAACAGAAGCATGTGAAACAAGCGTTGGCGAAATATCCTCGCACAAAGATTGTCTATGTGGGAGGAAATGTCTCCTCCGTTGGATATGAGGCGTTCAATGGTTGTAATAATGTAGAGGCCATTATATTTTCACCATCCGTTAGGGGAAGTGGATATGCTGCTATTTGTAATTGTAAGAAGTTGTCTAAAGTGGTGCTTCCTGAAAATTATAAGAATATTGCTTGCTTCCTTGCGAATTGTCCTAATTTGGAGTCCTTTGTTGTTCCTGATTCTGTTTTCGGTATAAAAGAGTTGTCAAGCAATTGTCCTTTTAAGTCTTTACATATAGGTCAGAATCTTGTACATACTGTTGGTGATTACGGAATTCGTTCGAAACGCCTTGCTTCCATTACGGTCACGCCAGGCAATAAGCTTTTTTTCTCGCAGGATGAAGTGCTTTATAAGTATTATCGGGTAATGACTTACTCAAGATCATGTGACAGTAAAAAAGAGATAACTATTGTCAAATATCCTCCAGCAAAAAGGGGAAATAGGTTTGTTATTCCTCCGTATGTGATGTATGTTGAAGAAAATGCATTTGATGGTTGCCAATTCGATACGCTTGTTTTCCCTGAATCGATAAAAAAAGTGTTTGACTATGCTGTCACTCTGTGTCCCAATCTCCGATGTGTCGAGATGCATTGGCAGGATCCGAATGAAGTGTTCAGGTATCCACAGCCATTCTATGGGATAAATACAGCTGATGTGACATTAAAAGTACCTAAAGGCACAAAGGATCTCTACATCGATTTGTTTAACACTCGAAGGGGGTATCAATTTAGGGTGGAGGAGGATAGCTCATTTCATGCGCAAGAGAATGATGCGTCGAAAGGAATAAAAGCCTACAAAGATACGATTCTTGATGCACAGAATTTGGCTTTGCCTCGTAATAAGGAAGATATTGAGTATGATAAGACTATTCGCCTGATTTTTGATTATAATAGTGTGGAACATGAGTTTGTGGCGGCTAAAAATGGAACTGAGATCGCAAAACGTGTATATGCTATTTTGTACAATACAGATGATACGCTCATATCCAAGGAGAGAAAAATGGATCTCCTGCACAGGATGATATTACTGGAATGCTTTGCAGTAAGGGCGTATAGAGATGTGTTGGACTTTGATAAGAATTTTGATATGCTAGCAAAGCACCCCGAATATTGTATTCCTCTTATGTGTGGCTACTATGCAAATATGGAACAATACGAATTCATTGACATTGATTCTTTTGAAAATAATATAGATGAATTTGTACCTCCTTCCTATGTGCCATATTATCGTCAATATTTACAAATTGTGAGAATGAAAAGAGCAGGGAAAAAATTCCCTGATAAAGAAAGCCCTTTTTATGCGCTTATGTTACAACTGGCAAAAGAAAGAAAACTAAATATTTTAAATAATCATGAAGTGAATTTAGAAAACGGATATTTTTGGTTGTGGTAATTTAAGGAGGATGGTTAGTCTTATGCACAGGAGAATGTGACGTGTGGAATTAAGAGTTAAGAATTAAGAGTTAAGAATTAAGCTTTCCTCAAGGACAGTGCTTATAAGCCTGAAAGGCTTAAACAAATATAGTCCATGGGCAACGCCCTGGGTCGAGGTTGGGGGAGTGCGTATCATAAATAACGATCTATATGAAAGATAAACACACATTGTTAATCGTTTTTGGATGGCTACTGACGCTTTTCCTTTGTGCTAGTTGTAATACGAACAACGAAAACGCATCCATTGAGGAGGAGCGTAACTCCATAGCCGTTTTCTTGTTTTCTATGGATTCTGTTCCTGTTCATTATGTGGTTCTAAACACATTGGACAAAGGGGAATATCGTTATATGACTTGGTATGAAATCGGTATGGATGGTGAACGGAAGCAACCATACAGGTATCGATTTTGTATAAATAAAGATACGTTGTTTGCCAGTATTAAATATCAGGATGATACCATTCGTAAGATTTTGATGGTCCGTGACTCGTTAACACATCACTTTACGCCTCTTGTCTTGGACGAGAAGGGTGATTCAATCCCATATGATTCACTTGAGCATTATTATGAACATTCTGATCGTGTACCACCTCCTCCAGGTAATGACTTTGTCACAAAATTCAGGGGAAAACAAGTTATCACGTTGAATGGACAACCGTATGAAGCATATCGGTTCGATAAAAAAGATGTTGATGCCTTGTCCTATTCTCATGTGGAAAAAATATATTTTGATTTCCTGTTCAATATTCTTGCCGTAGAATGGACGGATGATGAGAACGCAAACATACCATATAATGGTTTAATTAATAGAAGTTGTATAATCGATTATGATGGGACATCTTCAATGATACTATTGGATTCGGTCCCGGAGGTGGTGAAAAGCGTTGTTGATTCTTTATCCATGAAGAAATAATAGGTATTTGTATGTTGACGTATAATGAACGGTTATCCTTCCTTATGAGGAAAAATCAGGGACGGCTTGATATGCCCAAATACATAAAAGAACTGGGTAGTCTAGTCCGTGATGATGCCTACGAAGTAATCGGACTGGAGGCCTCTGATGGTATAATGGGAAAGATCAGGGAAAACTGGCCTAACTATTCCCGTATAAAGCGGATATATACGGAATTACCGTTTGAGGATAGAACCATACTAAAGCGTATTGTCAAGAATATAGCGGTTGATAAGAGATGTTATCTCTCTATGGGTTATTCTGAAATATGCGGTATCGCTGAATTAAATGATATCAACCGTTTCAATGCGGATTTTAGATGGGAGGACGAACATACTGGAATGATAACGCTCTATTCATATGACCTAATCAATGAACTGATAATAGATTTCTATGAGGAGTATAATGAGTACTTCATAGATCTGGATTTATATGGATATAGGTGGAATCAATATATGTCCAACGAAATGTTGCTATAAGCGTATGAAGCTAACGAAAAAGAAAATAATAGTATTGATAGTGCTTTTGGTAAGCTTGTTTCCTTTGTTTTGCGTGTTTGTCTATTTTGTACCGTTGAATGTCGTGATGATCAGCGCAGACAAGGATGTGGAGAGCCAATTGAAGATATATTTGTATCAACAAAGAGACAAGGTCTATCGCCAAGGGGACAGGTTGTGCGAATATGAAAGACGTGAATTATTTAATGAGAATGGCACTTTCTTCATGTTCAGACAAGATTATGGGGAACATCGTTTCCTGTTGAAGCACGACTCCGCATATGGCTGTTATGGTTTTTTTAAACTCAGGGCATGGTATGATATGTTTATACGGCTTCATTTCTATAAATCAGGCGATAAGGTCTGTTGTGATGTCTCTCAATGGTCGTGTTTCCATTTTTATCAAGACCCTGGTAGTGAAGTGTTTCATCATGAGAAAAGAACAATATGTCTCGAAGGTGATGATAGTCTGAAAAAGAAATTGGACGATTTTGCGTGTGAGAATTAATATTTAAATTTGATGTTATTTGATAAGCCTGAAAGGCTTAAACAGATATAGCCCATGGGCAACGCCCTGGGTCGTGGATGATTAAGAGTTTATGTATGAACCTGATCGTTTTATGGGTGATTTCCTTTATTTTAGGTTTGATAAATAAGCAATACAATGAGAAGATTGATATACATACTGCTTCCCCTTTCTTTTTCATTCCAATCCTATGCTGTGGATTTCCATGGGAAACCGCACATCTACGAGAATACGGAATCAAAGGTCAGGACCTATTATGGTGCGGACAGCCTGTTGGGTCTGGAAGATGCGAATGGCACAAAGCTGACGCCTGCCATCTATACTGAAATGGGGAACTATACATGGAATGATATGATCATGGTGGAGGTGGATGATAGTCTCTATGGATTGATAGGTATTAACGGAAAGACCCTCTTGCCTCCTGTTTATAGTTTTATTGACAGGGAGCTTTGGGGACATCTGACGGTTGAAAAGGAGGGAAAACGATGGGGAATGGTCTACAATGGAAAAACAGAATCGTTTGTTGAGGCTCCTATTGTAGAAGAAGCCCAAAAATCGCCGGTGCTCTATTCCCTAAAAAAGCAGTATGAAGAGGTTGAAATAATTCGTAATCGTGCGAATATGCAGATAGCCGCAGGTGGCATCTCTGAGTTTGGCTATGCTAACGTGATTGACGCTTTCGATTCTGATGGTTGGGGTGCTGGTCCGTGTAGAGACACGCTTGCATATCAAATAAAAAAAGGGGATAAATATTATATTCTTTCGATTGATAATCAGAAAATTATTACAGAAGGCAGAGATTGCGATTTTTCGAACTATACCGATAGCATCCATTTCGTGTATAATGAAGATACACTTGTGGTCGTAGACTATAATAAACAGGAGGTCATTGATAAAATGACGTTGGAATGCTCTCGGGAAGGGAAAGTTTCTTACGTGACAGTAACCAATATGAAAGGCGAAACGCTAACATTCCAGCCTCCTAAATTTTCGCAACTCAAGCACCTTCAAAGTTGGAGGGGAGAAAACATTAAATTTTTTCATGATAAATTCTATTGGGAGTATGCTATATGCCAACACAAGAGAAACAAGAAAAATGGAGTCCTTAAGCGTTGTTTAGATAGCTACAAATCTACGTATTCCTCTGTGGCGGCGGAAATCATCATTCCTGTTAAATATGAGGAGATCAATAGGCTGGGGGATGAACATTTCTTTTTTTATGAGGTGTATACAAAATCCCGTGGGGGCTTATATACGATGGAAGGTGATGTGGTGATTCCGTGCGGCTCCGAGTTCTGTGATTTTAAGATAAATCGTATTGAAAACTATGATGGTTATAAAATTGAAGCATGGGATTCACCTTATGCCTTTGTGGGTGTCTTTTCGCTTGAAAAGAAGCGCTTGATCATTCCTTGTGAATACAAACGAATAGACTTGGTTGAGATTGATGGCAATAGATATTTTAAGGCTAAATCTAGAGACAACCGATATGTCTATTTCACCCTTGCGGGAGAGGAAGTGCCATAGTCAATTAAGAATTATGAATTTTGAATTAAGAGACGCCAGTTCATCGTAGTCAATTGGATGTGTGAACCCCCTAAGCCCAGAATGGGCGCCATATCACTTATCTCTGTATTGTTCTACCCATCCCTCATCAATCTACAGAAATGAATTCTAAGATTCTATGAAATGTGTTATATCCCCACAGAAAAAATTTCTTGATTGAGGGAATTTTTTATTTTTGTAAAAAAGACACACTTCGGGTAAATATCAAATATAAGATGCAAAAGAGAACAATCATATTTATCTTGTCCCTTCTTCTTATTTCCAACAATGTATTTTCTGAAAATGACAACCATGTGGAAACAGATTCTATATTGGATTTGACAGATGAGTCGCACAATATGGATATCTACGCAGTTTACAATGAACAATACAGGGGAAGAACAGACATAAAGAAGGTTATCTTCCATGACTCGTTGTTAGTTATTGAAAGTTCTGCGTTTCGGGGGTGTGAAGGACTTACGGATTTGGTAATACCCAATCGATGTAAGGAAATTCATGATAGAGCATTCGTTGACTGTAAGTCGTTGAAGTCCGTAAAATTGCCAGATTCGTTAAAGTCTATTGAAGAGGCTACTTTTTGGGGATGTGAGAGTCTTACGGATTTGGTAATACCCAATCGATGCAAGGAAATTCATGATAGAGCATTCGTTGACTGTAAGTCGTTGAAGTCCGTAAAATTGCCAAATTCGTTAAAGTCTATTGAAGAGGCTACTTTTTTTGGATGTGAGAGCCTTACGGATTTGGTAATACCCAATCGATGCAAAGAAATTCAGGGTGGAGCATTCGTTGACTGTAAGTCGTTGAAGTCCGTAAAATTGCCAGATTCGTTAAATTCTATTGAAGAGGCTACTTTTTTGGGATGTGAGAGTCTTACGGATTTGGTAATACCCAATCGATGCAAAGAAATTCAGGGTGGAGCATTCTATGCATGTAAGTCGCTGAAGTCCATTAAATTGCCAGATTCGTTAAAGTCTATTGGAGAAAGTGCTTTTCGGGAATGTGAGAGTCTTACGGATTTGGTAATACCGGATGGATGCAAGTGTATCCTTAATTATGCATTTTCCAATTGTGATTCTTTGAAAACAATTACTATACCTGCGTCTGTGACTTATATAGAAAAGGGTAGTATTCCCATGGAAACGAAATTAATTGTTGCTAAAAAATCGGTGGCGGAAGATCATGCGATAACGATGGGTATGTCGTACACGTATGGTCGTAATTTGAAGAAAGGTAATCATAAACAAGGGTTGTTGGATTTAACAGGAATGCAGATAGATGAGATTGGAACTTATCAATATGATGGTCGATGCGAATTAAAGAACATTAAACTTCCAGATTCGTTGTTGAGTATTGGTTATTGTGCTTTCCGTGATTGCCGCAACCTTGTTGATGTGACGATTCCTGATGGCTGTGAAAGTATCTCCGATGGTGCATTCTCGGGTTGTACCTCCTTACGAACAATAAAAATTCCTCCATCAGTGAAGTATATAGATTACGATGCTTTCCCTTTGGATGCGACGCTGTTAGTAGAAAAGAATTCGTATGCGGAAATGTATGCGAGGAAAAACGGCATGGATTTCAATGTCAAACGAGGACAAATCAAGAAGGTTATCGGTCCGATCTTAAAGACGCAATGGAATCAGCCCCTCGATTATTTTTATCAAAAAGACAAGTATGGCGAAGATCGAAATGGTGATGGTGTATGTTATTCCATCGCATTAGGACAGATATTTAATCATCTCGGATTGAATGTTTATGGTGCCCGCAGTTACGCCACATCCGACCACGTGTACTATAGGGATTTTGATCAAAACCAAGCAGATATAAGTGCGTTGCCTGCATATATGGAGCGTAATCCATCTTTGAATAAGGATTTTTATCAGTACATTGAGAACATCGCGATAGCCACAGAACATGCATGGAGCCATGAGGAGGAGGTGCATGATGTCGGTTATACGATAAATCAGCATGTTCCTGCCCATCTCAAGATTCACTATTTGAGGAGTGTAGGCAAAGTGAATATGGAAAAAATTATTCGGAAAAGTCTGAAAAAGAATATTCCCGTATACGCTGGAATGAAAAGTAACCAAGAAGGTCATGCAGTCGTGATTGATGGTATAAGGGAGAAAAATGGATACACGGAGGTGCATCTTAATTTCGGATGGGGAGGACTTGCCAACAGATGGACCACCATACAATCTGCCGTTCGTTATGGAGGTTGGAAGGGTAGTATTGACTACATTTATGAGGTGACACCCCTTGACAAGAAAGAATTAAAGGAGTGGAAGCCATTCCGTCTGACGCAAAATCAGTTGGACGCCATGAAAAAAGAAACTAGAATTACTGCAGAGTTGCGTAATGATACATTGTATATCCCAGAAGGTTCAAGTGCTATTCCTCCCTATCATGATAAATTCGCAAAGGATACCACCATTAGGTATATCTCTTTCCCTTCCACAATGCAGTCTCTTTATAAATGTTTCGTTGATCTTTCGAAAGTGGAGGAATTGTATATACCACAGCACGTAAAGTACCTCCATCCGGAATTTTTCAAGAACATGAAAAGTTTGAAGAAATTGTATTATGATTCCGAGGAAGAGGCAGTATGCTATGGTCCCTTATTTAGGAGATGTAATAAGTTGACGACGATAGAGTTTGGACCTAATGTTAAGATTGTTCCAAGACATCTGCTTGTAGAGAATGTCTTGGTGAAACATATAATATGGTCGGAAAGCATCGAACGTATTGGTTATGCTGCTTTTTATCATGCGCATGTGAAGGAGATAGAATTGCCTTCTAGTGTGAAAGAGATAGATGATTTCGCCTTCCGAAGCATTTATCTGAAGTCCATTACGATTCCTAATTCGGTGCAGCGCATAGGAAAATATTGTTTTGAGAAGAAGACAACGATTAAATGTAGAAAAGATTCGTATGCGTATAAATGGGCTAAGAGACATAAGATGACAATTGAAATCATTCAGTAGAGTTAAGAATTAAGAATTAAGAGTTAAGAATTAAGAGTTAAGAGTTAGGTGATTATCAGGGAATGGTGCGTAATGATGAAACCGTGGGGAATGAGTTTGTAGGGGCGAATAGCATTCGCCCATGGTACCATAAAAGATTATCAGGGAATGGTGCGTAATGATGAAACCGTGGGGAATGAGCTTGTAGGGGCGAATAGCATTCGCCCATGTTGCTTAAAGGAATGCCAAAAATTCCATGAATTTTATTATGGTACCCACAAAAATTTTTTAGGTTAATTGAAATTTTTATTTTTGCAAAAAAGAAACGTTATGGGTATATATATGAAGCACAAAAGAACAATCATTTTAATTTTGTCCCTTCTTTTTGTTTTCAACAATGTGTTTTCTGAAAATGACGCTCAGGAGGGAAATCCAGTATTGGATTTGTCAATAGAGTCGGACGATATAGATATCTATACAGTTTACGATGGACAATACAAGAGAAGGTCATACATAAAGAAGGTTATCTTCCATGATTCTCTGTTACTTATTGGTGTTTCTGCGTTTCAATGGTGTGATGGGCTTACGGATTTGGTAATACCCGATCGATGCGAGGACATTCAGGATAAAGCTTTCTATGGCTGCAAGTCGTTGAAGTCTGTTAAATTGTCAAGCTCTTTGAAGGTTATTGGGGAGGAGGCTTTTCGAGAATGTGAGAGTCTTACAGATTTGGTAATTCCCTATGGATGCAAGTACATCCTTGATGGTGCCTTTTTTGGATGCAAGTCATTGAAAACAATTACTATACCTCCTTCTGTGGTTTATATAGAGAAGGGCAGTATACCCATGGAAACGAAATTAATCGTTGCAAAAAAATCTGTGGCGGAAGAGTATGCGATTGCAATGGGTATGTCGTATACGTATGATCGTAATCAGAAGAATGACAGTGGCACTCTGAAGTATGAAACGGCGCTGGATTTAACGGGAAAGAAGATAGAAGAGATTGATGATTATCAATATAATGGTCGACGTGAAATTAGGAGTCTTAAACTCCCCAACTCGTTGAAAAAAATAGGTCGTTCGGCTTTTAAGAACTGTGCAAGTGTTACAGATATAGTCATACCTAATAGTTGCGATACGATTCTTGATGAGGCTTTTGCCGGTTGTTCGTCTTTACGGACGGTCAAATTGCCCAGTTCACTGAAAACCATAGGACCAAGATCATTTGAAAATTGTAATAGCCTTGTAAGTGTAACGATTCCTAATGGTTGTAAGGAAATCCAAGACGAAGCATTTAGTAGATGTGTTTCTTTGCAAACGGTTCAGATACCTGCGTCTGTGAAAGATATAGGAACGAATATGTATGTACATTGTTTCCCTACGGATGTGCTTTTAATTGTTGAAAGGGGCTCGTATGCGGAGCGATATGCCCAAAAAATGCAGTACAGTTATGTCTATAGTCGTGATCAAATTAAGAATTCCATCGGCCCCATTTTAAAAACACATTGGAATCAACCGCTTGATTATTTTTATTCACCAGAGAAATATGGGTTTGGAGAATACTACAAATGGGATCCGGAAGATGGTATATGTTATATCATCTCCTACGCTCAAATATTCTATCATTTGGGATTGAAAGTGTCTGGTGCTCGTAGTTATGCCACGTCCGACCATGTGTATTATAAGGATTTTGACGAGAATAAAGTGAATATGAAACAATTACCTGCATACTTTGGACATAATAGTTATGAAAACACTGAGTTAATCGAGTATATAGAGAATCTGGCGATTGCTTGTGAACATCCATGGAGAAAAGAACATAAAAGGGATGAAATATCGACATCTTTAGAAGAACATGTTCCTTTTCAATACAAAGGATATCCTGTGAATTGGAAAAATAAAGTGGAAATCGAAAATCTAATACGGAAAAAATTGGAGAAAAATATCCCATTGTATGCGGGGTTGAAGGGCTTTCACCATGCTGTGGTGATAGATGGAATTAGAGAGAGAAATGGAGAGAAAGAAGTTCACCTTAATTTTGGGTGGGGAGGACAAGACAATAGGTGGACGCCATTGCTGAAAAACGTTACTTTATACAGCGAGAAGACGAAAGGGAAATTGATCCTTAATCAAGAGACAGGAGAGTTGGAAGAGATGAAAACTGATATAAGTATGAAGTTTTCTGGAGTTGAATACATATATGAAATATTGCCTCTGAATGAAAAAGAGATGAAAGAATGGAAACCGTATCGTCTGACATCGGAACAGAAAAGCGCCATAGAAAAAGAAAAAAGACATACGGAGGAAATGAGCAATGATACATTGTATATTCCCGAGGGCACGAATGTGATACAGAAGTATAATCATAAATTTGTTGAAAATCATTCAATTAAGCACATTTCACTTCCTTCTACATTAAGAGTGCTTGATTTTCGTTACATAAACGTATCGAATGTGGAGGAGTTGTATATTCCACCACAGGTGGAGAAAATTTATCCAAGTGTTTTGGAGAAGATGAAAAATTTAAAGAAGGTATATTGTAAAAAAGATTCGTATGCTTACCAATGGGCAACGGATAATCATCTTAACATCGAAATTGTCCCATGATTTAACAGGTGCAGAATCTGTTTTTGCCATTCATTTGTGGAATGTCGAGTGAGGTTTTTCAATATTTTCGAAAAATGTCTTTGAAAATAAGTATTTCATTTGTATATTTGGCGACCATATTTATTACATTTACATCAACACAAACAAAGAGATAGACTTATGAAAAAGAGATTTATTATTGCGTTTTTGTCGAGTTTTTGGCTTAGCATGGCTTCTTTTGCTGGCACACCGGATAATATGAATGTTTGGTTGAAAAACGGTGACAAACAAGTTTTTAGTATTGGTGATGTGGATAGCGTCACTTTTGGTGTCAATCCGTTAGGGGATTTCAAACCATTGAGTGAATGGACTTTCTTGCCAGTAAACACAGCGCCGTCTCCGTTGGCTTTTACTAGTGAGCAGAAAGAATATGTTCGTACAGGAAATGAATTTGCAAAAAAATCTTTTTCAATCTTGTCGGAAAAGAAGGCTGAAGAGAATTTATTCTATTCACCCATCAGTTTGCAGATTGCACTTGGATTGTGTGCCAATGGCGCATCTGAAAAAGGCTCGAGAGAAATAGCAGAGGCGTTAGGATTCAGTGGGGATAGCCTTGTTGCAGATATGAATAAATTTTACAACCATATCATACTTTCGCTTAACTCTCCGATTGATAGTGTTATTCTCAAGGTTAATAATGCTGTATGGCCTGTATATGGTGCTCAGGTATTGCCACCATTCCTCGATGTGGCTCGTAAAGAATACTATGCTACAGTGCGTCATTTGGATTATGTTCATGCTCCTTCCGCTTCAAAAGACACAATTGATGCATGGGCTGCGTTGATGACCAACGATTGTATTAAAGAATTAAGCTTCTTTATCGATGATGCTACTACTCTTGTTATCAACAACGCATGTTATTTCAAGGGTGCCTGGAATGTGGAAATTAGAGAGGAAATGACAAAGAAGGACACCTTCAAGACCATAACAGGAGAAAAGCAAATTGTTGATATGATGCATACATACGATCAGTATGGATATACTCAGACAGACGATTACCAGATGGTTGAGCTTGTCTATGGAAATGGAGGAGAGGACTTTAGATTATCCAACAAAGGAATGGGTACTTATAGCATGTTGTTAGTATTGCCTGCAGAAGGAAAAGATTTGGATGCAGTATTCAATGCCATCAAATGGGATAGCATCTCATTGCGCCGTTATGATCTGGATTTGAAGTTCCCTAGATATGGTATCAAATCAGCTCTGGGACTTAAGGATGTGCTTCTAGAATTGGGTGTGAATGAAATTTTCAGTAGCTATCCTAATGCTATCAGCATTTCTTCCTTCATTACGGATGTGATACAGGATACTTACATCAAGGTGAATGAGGAGGGTACGGAAGCAGCTGCTGTTACATCTATTGTTGCAGCAGGGGGAGCGTCGGTACTTGAACATGCTGAGATGAAGGTCAATCGTCCATTTGCATTCGTTATTAGAGAAAAGACAACGGGCATGTTGCTTTTCATGGGTAAGGTGACGAAGGTGGAAGACGTAAATAAAGAGGAATAATATAATCGAGTTTTATACGTTTAGTATATTGAGAAGGCGAGTCCGTTGCTTTGACTCGCCTTTTTCTTGTGTTAATACAACAATAGTTGATTTTAAAACTAATTTTAGCCTGATTGCTTGCTTCTTTGGTATAAAAGAAGTAAATTTGTATAGGTGAAGTTCTATAAAATCACCATTTGTATTATTTCGTGAAAAGTATCTGAAAACAACATTTATTTATACGTAACCATGAACACTTGTTATAGACTTATAGTCCTATTTTCTTGTTTTCTTCTTACTAACTTATGTGGGTGGTCAGCCGACTATCTTTGCTTTACGGCAGAGCAGGCAAATTCAACTGTGAGGTATCAGAATAGAAATGATAACAATCCAGACATGAAATACTCCTTTAATGGGGAGGATTGGACTGATTGGGCTCCAAATGTACGAATAACGTTGGCGAATGTTGGTGACTATGTTTATGTCAAAGGAAATAACCCAGATGGATTTTCTTATGATGATACTTATGGTGATGCGGGAGGAAAAGGATATACCTTTTTCAGTATGACAGGAAGCATTGCGGCTTCGGGTAGCGTGATGAGTTTGGTTGATGAGACAGGTGAGTCTTCTGTGATTCCAAACCCTTATTGTTTCTCAGAATTGTTCTATGGTTGTACAGCGCTCACGAGTGCACCAAAGGTGCCTGCTACGGAGTTGAAACACTCATGCTATGCATTAATGTTTCATGGTTGTAAAAATCTAACCAAAGCGCCGGAACTGCCTGCCACTACAATGAAGGTTCATTGTTATGCAAGTATGTTTTATCAATGTGAGAAGTTAGAGAAAGCCCCTGAATTGCCAGCGTTGACATTGGCGCAGGCGTGCTATGCAAGTATGTTTTATAGATGTACAAGTTTAAAAAAAGCTCCGAGTTTGCCTGCAGTGGCACTAATGGATAAATGCTACTTAAATATGTTTGCTGATTGTGAGAGCCTTATAGAAGCACCAGAGTTGCCTGCTACGAATTTAGTCTCGTCGTGTTATGATCAGATGTTCAATGGATGTATCAATTTGAAGTATATCAAGGTGGGTGTTATGTCTTTGGATAATTCCATTAATGCGACATCAGATTGGGTAGAAGGAGTAGATGGTGAGGGTGTCATCATCTTCCCTTGTGGCAGTAGATACAATAAGCATGGAATATCAGAAGCTCCGACAAACTTTTCGATTGTAGGTTCTCCAATAATAATCTTCCAAAATTCAGATGGTAAGATATGGAAAACAGATACCATCAAGTGCGATGAAAAACCTGATGATGGAGATATAGATCCTTACTTGGATGATGATCATCCTTTTCTGGGGTGGGATAAACAAATTGAACCTATTTCGGAACCTGGCATCTATTATTATACGGCTATATATGGGGGAACAACATCTCCCATATATACGGATTATCTCTGTTTCACGGCAGAAGAGGACGGATCACAATTTTGGTATGAAAATGTAAGGGACAATAGTCCTGATATTGAATATTCCTTAGATGAAACGAAATGGTATAAATTGAATGAAAAAGAGGTGGTGACACTGGAGTATGCAGGTGATAAGGTATACCTTCGTGGATTCAATGAGGCAGGTTTCTCTTTTGGAACTCATGATTATACTTATTTTGAGATGACGGGGCGTATAGCTGCAAGTGGTAGTGTGATGAGTTTGATTGATGGAGCGGGTATGACGAATGTCATTCCTTCTGATTCCTGTTTCTACAGTTTGTTTGAATACTGTGAATCATTAACACAAGCCCCGAAGCTCCCAGCTCTCAGTTTGACTAAGGGATGTTATATGCAAATGTTTCAGGAATGTGTCAATCTGACTAAAGCACCTGAACTTCCTGCAACGACGTTAGCTCCTAATTGTTATGAAGATCTTTTTTACGGATGTTCGAGCTTGCTTGAATCTCCAGAATTGCCTTCGAATATAATGGAGAGTCGCTGTTATTTCCGCATGTTTCAGAATTGTACCAGTCTGAAGACAGCACCTATATTGTCATCTGTGACGTTGGCTGAAAGTTGTTATTCAAATATGTTTTATGGGTGCAAGAGTCTTGTTGTTGCTCCGAATTTGCCGGCAAAAATTCTGAAAGAAAAATGCTATTACGCCATGTTTGGACAATGTGAAAGTCTTAACTATGCTCCCGTATTGCCTGCGGAAAAGTTGGAACCGTATTGTTATGCTTACATGTTCACAAAATGCACTAGCTTGGAGAAGGCTCCGATGTTGCCTGCTACTGAGTGGGCTGATTTCTGTTATTGGTATATGTTCGATGGCTGTACGAGTTTGAATTATATGGAGGTGGCAGTCTATTCTTTGGATATTGTACCAAGAGCTACAGAACGATGGGTGAGCAATGTGGATGGACCCGGTCTTTTTGTCTTCCCTTGTGGTAGTAAGTACGACAAACATGGAGTTTCTGAGGTGCCAATCAACTTTGAGATTAAATCATCTCCAATTATCGTCTTCCAAAACCCTGATAATACGGAGTTGTGGCGAGATACCATCGGTTGTGATGTGAAGGCAGAATATAAAGGTGTTGAGCCACCTTACTGGAAAGAAGGATTTGTATTTAAAAAATGGGATAAAGAACTAACTATCCATGAGGAACCAGGAGTGTATTATTATACCGCTGAGTATGAATCAACGGATCCTTCGAAAGGAGATTGGCTCTGTTTTACTGCCGAAGATGTAGATTGTTATTTCTTCTATAGAAACCAAGGAGACAATAACCCGAATGTGCAATATTCTACGGATGAAGGTGAAACATGGCAAGATTTGGAAGCAAATGTTACGGTTACGTTCGGAAATGTGGGTGACAGAATCTATGTTAGAGGAAATAATCCGAATGGATTCTCTCAAGACGCCAATGTATATACTTATATTGGATTAGGAGGTTCTGTTTCCGCTTCGGGTACTGTGATGAGTTTGATTGATGGAACAGGAAGAACTACTGAGATTCCGAATAAATCATGCTTCCACGGTTTGTTTATGCATTGTTCCGCTCTTACGCGAGCACCTAAGTTGACGGCTCTTACTTTGAAAGACAATTGTTATGAAAACATGTTCGCTAATTGTATGGGACTGACCTCTACTCCAGAATTGCCTGCTACGAATTTGGCTACGGAGTGTTATAATGGTATGTTCATGAACTGTAGAAACATTGTGTCGACGGTTAAGGTTTTGCCTGCGACCCAATTAGCGGATGCATGCTATGCGAATATGTATTTTAATTGTTCGTCTTTGATATCGGCTCCAGCTTTGCCTGCATTAGATTTGACAGAAACCTGTTATGGTTCTATGTTTTATGGATGTAGTTCTCTTGTGGAGGCACCTACATTGGCTTCGACGAATTTGGCTGATGGTTGTTACGGTGCTATGTTTGGCCAATGTGAAAGTTTGGAAGAGGCTCCTGCATTACCTGCTATGAACCTTTCTCCTTCTTGTTATTACGGAATGTTTTGGGGATGCACGAATTTGCGTGTTGCGCCAGAGTTGCCAGCCACTGTTTTGAAGCCGAGCTGTTATGCAGAGATGTTCTTGGGTTGTAAAAGTCTGTCTGAGGCACCTGAGTTGCCTGCAACAGAGTTAGTGTCGGAATGTTATCTTATGATGTTCTACGCTTGTGAAAACTTGTTCCGCATCAAAGTGGGAGTCATGTCGTTGGATAATGATTTGGATGCAACGAACAATTGGGTGGCTTATATAGATGGACCAGGACTTTTTGAATTCCCTTGTGGTAGCAAATATGACAAACATGGTGAGTCGGAAGTGCCAACCAACTTTGATATTAAAGCATCTCCAATTATCATCTTCCAAAATCCGGATGGTACAGAGCTATGGCGTGATACAATCGGTTGTGATGTGAAAGCAGAATATAGAGGCGTACAGCCTCCTTATTGGAAGGATGGATATGAGTTTAAAAAATGGGATAAGGAACTAACAGTCCATGAGATACCTGACGTTTATTATTACGTTGCTATATATGAATCAACATCTTCTTCGCAAACAGGTAATTGGCTCTGTTTTACTGCTGAGGAGGCTGGAGCCTATGTCTCTTATGAGAATATGTTTGAAAATAAACCTGATATGCAATATTCCATAGATGGAGGTGAAAATTGGTTTAAGTGGGAACCCAATGCACAGATTACATTGGCAAATGTAGGAGATAAAGTCTATGTTCGGGGAAATAACCCGACAGGATTCTCTCATGGTTCACTGCAACTCACCCGATTTGTAACGAAAGGAAAATTAGCAGCTAGTGGTAGCGTGATGAGTCTGATTGATGAAACTGGTGAAACTCAGGTGATACCAAATGACTATTGTTTTTATCAATTGTTTGAAAGAACCTCCATTACAACTGCTCCAGAATTGCCTGCTCTTTCTTTGAAAGGATATTGCTATTACTGTATGTTTAATTATTGTCTTGATCTTATAACTGCACCAGAATTGCCAGCTACACGATTGGCTGAGTCTTGCTATTTTGGCATGTTTGAATATTGTAAGAATTTGACCACCATTCCTGATATTTTACCTGCCACAAATTTGGAAGAGGATTGTTATGCACACATGTTCCAAGTTTGTGAATCTCTCACGTATGCTCCCGAATTGCCAGCTACGACGTTGAAAGATGAGTGTTATTTATCGATGTTCCTTGGCTGCAAATCTCTTACTAAAGCACCTGAATTGCCTGCTGTGAATTTGGCAAAAAGATGCTATTTGGCTATGTTCTTTGAATGTAGTAGCCTTGAAAAAGCACCCGAATTGCCTGCTACGAATTTGACTTACGAATGTTACTCTGAAATGTTTTATAAATGTTCCAGCCTAAATTATATCAAAGTTGGCGTTCTCACTTTGGATAATGATGTTTATGCGACCTCTAATTGGGTCTCTGACATATATAATCAAGGTACCTTTATCTTCCCATGTGGTAGTAAGTATGACAAGCATGGAGATTCAGAAGTGCCATATGATTTTAAGATTATCAGTTCACCTATCGTGATTTTCCAAAACCCTGATAGTGTAGAGCTTTATCGAGATACGATTCCTTGTGATGTAGTGCCTGTCTATCGAGGGGTTGACCCACCTTATTGGAAGGATGGTTATGAGTTCACTGGTTGGGATAAGGAACTGACAGTACATCCTGAACCTGATACTTTTTACTATACTGCAACTTATCGAGAGTTGGGACCTCTTAATCTTGACAATATACTTTGCTTTACGGCGGAAGAGTCCAACTCAACTGTACAATATTTTGATTTAGGTGATTATGGTCCTAATGTAGAATTTTCTACCGATAGTGGAAAAACGTGGAATGCCTTGGAATCAGGAGTGGAAGTGCTATTAGAAAACAAAGGAGATAAAGCATACTTTAGAGGAAATAATCCAAATGGTTTTTCTTTAAGTAATGAGGAATATACTGAGTTTGATTTTAGGGGTCGTATATCAGCTTCTGGAAGTGTGATGAGTCTGATTGATCAGAAGGGGGAAACGACAGAGATTCCGAATGATTATTGTTTCAATCGATTATTCATAGGTCAAACAAGCCTTGTTCAAGCACCAGAATTGCCTGCGACAAAACTGACAGGACATTGTTACGAAGATATGTTCTTTAATTGTTCCAATTTAATAAATGGACCGAAAATTATACCAGCCACCAAAATGGAGGAAGCTTCATGTAATGGTATGTTCGAAAAATGTAGCAGTCTTCGAGAAGCACCTGAGTTGCCAGCCACAACGCTTGCTCATAGTTGTTACTATCGCATGTTTTATGGTTGTGAAAGTTTGATAGTTGCTCCAATATTGCCAGCATTGAAAATGACGCCATTCTGTTACAAGGAAATGTTTTATGATTGCAAATTTGAGGAAGCTCCCGTACTGCCAGCCACCTTGTTGGCACTAGATTGCTATGCAGGTATGTTCTCTAATTCTATGATAGAATCCATCGAGTTGCCTGCAACGAAGTTAGAGGAGGAGTGTTATCGTGAAATGTTCCAAAACTGTGAACGTCTCAACTATATCAAAGTGGGTGTTATGACCCTGGACAATGATTTCAATGCAACGAGTGATTGGGTTGATGGAGTGGAAGAAAATGGTGTTTTCGTTTTCCCATGCGGCAGCAAATATGATAAGCATGGAGTATCAGAAGTGCCTGATAACTTTGTAATAGTTGCTTCTCCAATTGTGGTATTCCAGAATCCTGAAGGAGAGGAACTTTATCGCGACACGATTGGTTGTGATGTGGTGGCAGAGTATATAGGAGAAACACCTACCATGGGAGATGGTTCTATCTTCAAAGGATGGGATAAGGAACTGACGATACATGAGGTGCCGGGCACATACTATTATACTGCTGAGTATGAAGAGACCCAGCCAGTTTCTGGTAATTGGCTTTGCTTTACGGCAGAGAAGACTAATTCTATAATTTCTTATCGAAACGCAGGGGGAAATTCTCCAGATGTTCAATACTCTGCAGATGAAGGAAAAACATGGCAAACATGGGCTGAGAATGAAGCTTTGATCTTAAAGAATGTAGGTGATAAAATTTATGTAAGAGGAAATAATCCAGATGGCTTCTCTCACATGGCGAATTTACAAAAATCGGACGGTGAGGAAACAGGTCAGTATACAAATTTTAAAATGTCGGGAGAAATAGCGGCCAGTGGTAGTGTGATGAGTCTGATTGATGGAAAGGGAGAATCTCTCGTCATACCTTGTGATTTCTGCTTTGCTCATTTGTTTGATGGACAAAGAAATTCTCAGATGCAAGAGGATATTATGACAACTGCGCTTACAAAAGCACCGGAACTGCCAGCTACCACGTTGACCAAGGGATGTTATTTAGATATGTTTGGTACTTGTAGCTTGTTGAAGGAAGCTCCTGTCTTACCAGCCACGGAGTTGGCTTCTGCATGTTATCTCTCTATGTTCAATAATTGTAACAGTTTGGAAGTTGCTCCAGCATTGCCATCAACGAAACTGTCGGAGCAATGCTACGAAGGAATGTTCGCTAATAGTGGTGTTTCTGTAGCTCCAGAATTGCCGGCAACGGAATTGGCGGATTCTTGCTATTGGGGTATGTTCCTTTTCTGTAAGAATCTGGAATCGGCTCCCGAACTGCTTGCCACAGAGTTGAAACCAGGATGCTATTATAGAATGTTCGTAGGATGTAGTAACCTGAATTACATCAAGGTGGGAGTTATGACGTTGGATAATGATTTTGATGCTACGAAAAATTGGGTTGCTGGAGTGAATGGTCCGGGTACCTTCATCTTCCCTTGTGGTAGCAAATATGATAAACATGGAAGCTCGGAAGTGCCGGAGAATTTTAAAATCATCAGTTCGCCAGTTGTCGTATTCCAAAATCCAAATGGAGAGGAGTTGTATCGTGACACGATAGCATGTGATGTGGTAGCAGAATATAAGGGTGAAACACCAACTTATGGAGAAGGACTTGTCTTCAAAGGATGGGATAAGGAACTGACGGTACATCCAGAACCGGATACGTTCTATTATACGGCAGTGTATGAAGAAGAACAAGCACCTATTACGGATGTTAGCAAATGTCTATGCTTTACGGCTGAGGAAGCAGAGTCTGAAGTGATTGTGGGGATTGGAAGTTTAAAACCGGATGTGCAGTATTCTGTTGACGAAGGTAAAACGTGGCAGATATTGTCGGGAAATGAAATGGTGCTGCTTTCGAATGTGGGAGACAAGGTCTATTTTAGAGGATTCAATCCTAATGGCTTCTCGGGTGTTGATGGCATTCCTTCTCATTTTATAATGAAAGGCTCTATTGCGGCCAGCGGTAGCGTGATGAGTCTGATTGATGGAGTAGGGGAATCGACAGTCATTCCGAATGATGAGTGCTTTAGTCTTTTGTTTGCAGGGTGTAGTTCTCTCACGAGGGCACCTGAATTAACCGCTACAGTTTTGAGTAAAAATTGTTATTCTGCTATGTTCTCAGACTGTGTCAATTTGACACAGGCACCCAAATTGCCAGCGACAACTATGATGGAAGGTTGTTATAGTGAAATGTTTCTAAGATGTACAGGATTGACACAGGCACCCGAATTACCATCTACAACTTTAGCAGAATATTGTTATTGGTGTATGTTTAATGGATGTGCAAATTTGGTAGTTGCACCAAAATTGCCAGCAACTGTGTTGAAGGAAAATTGTTATGGCTCTATGTTTATGAGTTGTACAAGTTTGACACAGGCACCTGAGTTGCCAGCTAAGACTATGGCGAAAAATTGTTATCGAAGCATGTTTGTATCATGTACTAGTTTGACGAAAGCCCCCGATTTGCCAGCGACTGAATTGGCTGAAGGATGTTATATGCGGATGTTTGCAGCATGTGACAATTTGAATTATATCAAAGTGGGTGTGATGACTCTGGATAATGATTTTGATGCTACGAAGGAGTGGTTTCTTAGGGTGAATGGTCCGGGTACCTTTATCTTCCCTTGCGGTAGTAAATACGACAAACATGGAGAGTCTGAAGTGCCAATGAACTTTAAGATTATCAGTTCTCCGATTGTTATCTTCCAAAATCCGGACGGAGAAGAATTGTATCGAGACACAATCGGTTGTGATGTCGTTCCAGAGTACAGAGGTGAGACTCCAAATAAGGAAGGTTATTATTTTAGAGGATGGGACAAAGAACTGACCGTCCATGAATTACCTGATGTTTATTACTATACTGCAGTATATGAGGAGAAAGAAAATGAACTGCTCCATTTGACAGTGAACGATGAACTTTACCTTGTTTTGCCTGGCGGAAGTGAGAACATCGGTTATGAACTATTGGAGGGCGGAGGCTCTCGCTACGAGATATGGTACAATGGAATGATAATCACCGAGGGTGCAGTGCCAAATGATAGCATCGTTCTGCTGAATTGCCCTGCAGAACTTTCTCCGGGCTCCTATGAGGCAACCTTGGTGATGTATGATGAGAATGACGGACATGCGTCCAGCGATTTTGAATTTAACGTCATGTTGCCAGATGATAAGGAAAACAGTTACTATGTGAAGGCGTGGAACGATGTGGTGATTTGTCGCAACGGCGATGGCATCTTCCAATCATACATGTGGTATAAGGATAGAAAGAAACAAGAAAACAGTTCTTACCAGTATTACAATGATAAAACACTTTTGAACGGCGAATACATGGTTTATGTATGTGATGTTTATGGCAAGTGTTACTTCATAGAACCAACCTCATTCCAGATAGAAGAGGCAGAATATGCGGTTTCTGCATATCCAAATGTTGTGGATAGAGGTACAGACTTCATTATCACAGTGTCGGGTGTGGATGAGTCTCACTTGAATGATGCTCGTATCGTAATCTATCGCTCAGATGGTGTGGTGGCGCGCATCATAGATGAGGTGGAGATGGAGAATGAGATGCATTTAGGTTTGGGTGAATATGTAATCGTATTGACCGTGAGTGATGGTAAGAATGCGAATTGTAAGGTATTGATAAAATAGAGGGAAAAATTATGAATAGATTATTTAAACGTTTGATGTGGACTGCCGTGGCACTGTTGCCACAATTGGCTCCAGCACAGGACAAATTGTTCAACATCTCTCTTGGTGGGGGAATGGAGATATTGAGTTATACACCGGAGATAGGTAAACCAAAGCCTGGTGGAGGTGTATTGTTCGAATGGCAGTATCAGCAGTTCTTTTTGAAGAATCTTGGATATGGAGTAGGTGTTGGTTTATCTTATTTTACAGCCAACTACTATATCAACGAGACGATAGAGAAACAGATCGTAGATGAGACGGATGCGGGTATCCCTTATACACTCCGCACCATCTTCAATGATTTCAATGAGAAGCAACAGACCTTCCAATTGGAGGTTCCTGTGGGACTCTACGGAAAGTTCGAAATGAATTCCCGTACGCATTTCATCATTGGCGCAGGTCCCAAAGTGGCATTTCCTCTCGTCTCCAAATATAAATATTCGAGAGGTTCGGTAGAGACCAGAGCCTATTTCGGTGGAGATATCGATGCAGAACTTTCGGAGATACCACATCATGGACTACATAAACAGGATGCCAATGGACGAAATGATATAGATCGGAATATAGTGCTGCTCTCCATCTTCGGAGATATGATGTGGACCTACAGCATCAATAATTCATGCTTGTTGCACATGGGACTCTATTTCTCGTATGGCATCACCGATATGGTGTCGCACCATGAAGCTACCATGGGTATCAGTCAGAAAAGTATCTTGAATAGCAGTTTGACAGAGAAAATTGTTCCTATCTGCATAGGAGCTAAGGTGGGTGTTTCCCTCCCATTGAAGAAGGGTGGTAAACGATTCGCTTCAGACGGATGGTGATGAAATGATATAAGGGGAAATAAAAATATTTAGTTATTTGTGATGAGTTCTATTATTCCAAAATTCCATGAAATGAATTTATAGACTTCATCTTGATAAGGGATTGTAAATTTAGAATGAAAATGAAAAACATTTGTAGAATAAACACACTATTGCTATTCCTTTTTCTCTTTTGTTATGGGGGAATGGCAGCTAATTATTTGTGTTTCACGGCAGAAGAGGACAATTCTGGTGTGTGGTATGTGAATGGAGTGGGGAATAAACCTAATGTGCAATACTCTTTAAATGGTGTGGATTGGACTGATTGGTCTGCAGATACACCTGTGACGTTAGCGAATATAGGTGATAAAGTCTATGTCCGTGGTGATAATCCAGATGGCTTTTCTCATGATAATTCATCTAATGATGCGAATGGACCAGGAACGACCAACTCTCGCTTCAAAATGTCGGGTCGTATTGCAGCCAGCGGTAGTGTGATGAGTTTGATAGATGGAGTGGGTACCTCTACCAAAATACCATGTGCCTACTGTTTCTCTGATTTGTTCCGTGACTGTGTTTCCCTCACGAAAGCACCAGAGTTGCCTGCCACTGAGTTGGCGCCGAATTGCTATGCGTTGATGTTCCAGAAATGTACCAACTTGACCAACGCACCCGAACTGCCTGCTACAGAGTTGGCTGCTAGATGTTATATAAGCATGTTCCTCAATTGCTCAAGTTTGACAGATGTACCAGCATCGTTGCCTGCCACTAAGATGGAGACAGGTAGCTGTTGGGGTATGTTTGCGTACTGTTCAAAATTGATTAAATCGCCAGAGTTGTCAGCTACAGAATTGGCACCGAGATGTTATAATTCTATGTTCATAGGTTGCGAAAGTCTAGCTGAAGCTCCGAAATTGGTTGCTACAGAGTTGGCAGACTCTTGTTATTACAAAATGTTCAGTGGCTGTACCAGTTTGGTTAAGGCTCCTGAGTTGCCAGCTGATTCGTGGAAGAAAGGATGTTATTCGGAAATGTTCAGTGGCTGTACTAGTTTGAATTATATCAAGGTGAATGTCTTGACGTTGGATAATGATTTGGATGCAACAAAAAAATGGGTCGACGGTATAGATGGAGAGGGAGTCTTTATCTTCCTTTGCGGTAGTAAATATGACAAGCATGGTGCGTCGGAAGTGCCAACAAACTTTACAATTGTCAGTTCTCCAATTGTTGTTTTCCAAAATTCAGATGGAGAGGAATTGTATCGTGATACGATTGGTTGTGATGTGATGCCTGAGTATAAAGGTGAGCCACCAACCAATGGAGAGGGTCAAGTTTTCAAAGGATGGAATCCTGAGTTGACAATTCATGAAACTCCAGACATCTACTATTATACGGCTGTTTATGATGATGTAACTTCGGTGGAGGGTAAATGGCTATGCTTCACAGCAGAAGAGGCTGGCTCTACAATATCGTACAGGAACGTAGGTAACGATCCTGATGTGCAATACTCTTCTGATGGAACTACTTGGTTACCATTGAAGGAAGGGGAGACGATAAGGCTGGAGAAAGAGAACGACAAGGTCTATATTAAAGGAGTTAACCCAAATGGATTTTCGAAGAATGCCAATAGTTATACACGTTTTGTTATGACCGGAACAATTGCAGCATCTGGTAGTGTGATGAGTTTGATTGATGGTGAAGGTCTCGTTTCTAAAATTCCATCCACTTGCTGTTTCTTGGATTTGTTCTTGTATTGTAATTCCCTTACAAAAGCACCGGAATTAACAGCTACAGTGTTGAATGATAGCTGTTATTGGTCTATGTTCGATAATTGTACGAACTTGAAGGAGGCTCCTATCTTGCCTGTCACGGATTTGACGCCATATTGTTATGCGAAGATGTTCTATAAATGTACGAGTATAACAACTGCACCTGAATTGCCTGCCACGGCGATAACGGAAGGTTGTTATAGAAATATGTTCTATCAATGTACGAATTTGACGGAGGCTCCTGAATTACCAGCCACTAGATTGGCTAAAAAATGTTATGCCCACATGTTCGGTTTGTGTGAAAAGTTAGAGAAGGCACCAGAACTTCTTGCCGATGAATTGAAGGAAGAATGCTATATTGGCATGTTTGAAAAATGTTCAAAGGTGAATTACATGAAGGTGGGTGTCATGACGTTGGATAATAATTTTGATGCGACCAAAGATTGGGTTGCCGGCATCGATGGAAAGGGCGTCTTTGTCTTCCCTTGTGGTAGCAAGTATGACAAACATGGAGTCTCTGAAGTACCAGAGAACTTTACCATCATCAGTTCTCCAATCGTAGTGTTCCAAAATCCAGACGGAGAGGAGTTGTATCGTGACACGATCGGTTGCGATGTGTTGCCTGAGTATAAGGGTGAGACTCCAACCTATGGTGAAGGACTTGTATTCAAAGATTGGGATCCTGCATTAACAATTCATGATACCCCAGGCACATATTATTATACGGCTGTTTACGAAGAAAAGCCTGTCGCAAAGAACAATTGGCTTTGCTTTACAGCTGAAGAGGCTGGTTCTACGGTAGGACTTTTTAACGTGAACAATGAACCAGATATCCATTACTCTTTGGATAGCGGACAGACATGGGTGCCATGGGCAGAAACGGATGTTGTGACTTTGAAAAATGTAGGAGACAAGGTCTATGTGAAGGGTGTCAATCCAGATGGGTTCTCTCATACTATTGGACTAGTAGCACTTCTGCAAAGTAATCCGTCATCCGTTCATAATACTAGCTTCCGTCTGACAGGACGCATTGCTGCTTCCGGTAGCTTGATGAGTCTAATTGACGGAGTAGGTGAAGCGAAGGAGATACCTTGTGAGCATTGTTTCTCTTATCTGTTTTCTAACCAGACTGCACTTGTGTCAGCACCTGAATTGACGGCAACTACAATGAAGAGATATTGTTATGTGAGTATGTTTAGGAGCTGTTCCAACCTAATTCAAGCACCTGAATTGCCAGCTACGCAACTGGCATTGGGATGCTATTCGGGCATGTTCATTTTCTGTGACGGTTTGACAAAAGCATCGGCGTTGCCTGCAACGCAATTAACGTCTCAGTGCTATAATTGTATGTTCTATGGTTGTAGCAGTTTGACAGAAGTTCCTGATTTGCCGGCAACTACATTACGAGATAGTTGTTATATAAAAATGTTTGGTGAGTGTACTAGCTTGACCAAAGCTCCAGAATTGTTAGCTACCACATGGGCGAAAGATTGTTATTTGGAAATGTTCAAAGGCTGTACTAGTTTGAATTATATCAAGGTGAATGTCTTGACGTTAGATAATAATTTCAATGCGACAAAAAATTGGGTTGACGGCATAGATGGAGATGGTGTCTTTGTATTCCCATGCGGCAGCAAGTATGATAAACATGGAATTTCTGAAGTGCCAGAGAACTTTACGATTATCAGTTCTCCAATCGTAGTCTTCCAAAACCCAGATGGAGAGGAACTGTATCGTGACACGATCGGTTGCGATGTGATGCCTGAGTATAAGGGTGAGCCACCAACCTATGGAGAGGGTCAAGTTTTCAAAGGATGGGACCCTGAGTTGACAATTCATGAAACTCCAGACACCTACTATTATACGGCTGTTTATGATGAGACAACTCCAGAAGTAGGCGATTGGCTTTGCTTTACGGCTGAGAAGGAAAAGTCAACTGTGAAATTCTATAATATAGGAAATAATAGAGTTAATGTGGAATTTTCCATTGATGGTGGTAGAACATGGAATACTTTGAATTCTGGAGTCGATGTGATGTTAGAAAACATAGGGGATAAAGTATATATAAGAGGAAACAATCCAAATGGTTTTTCGTCCAGTGAATCAGAATATAGTGTGTTTGATTTGACAGGTAGTGTTGCGGCCTCTGGTAGTGTGATGAGTTTAATTGACCAAAAAGGAGAGACAACAGAGATTCCGAATGAATATTGTTTCTGTCGATTATTCTTAGGTGAATCGAGTCTTGTGCAAGCACCAGAAGTGCCTGCGACAAAATTGAAAGGACATTGTTATGAATCTATGTTTTATAATTGTACCAATTTGGTAAAAGCACCGAAAATCATACCTGCCACCACATTGGAAGAATCTTGTTGTGAGAGTATGTTCGGTTTATGTGAAAATCTTCTTGATGCACCTGAGTTGCCAGCCACAACACTTGCTGAAAATTGTTACAATAACATGTTTTATTATTGTAGCAGTTTGGAAAAAGCACCAGAATTGCCAGCTCTTGCATTAGAGAAATCATGTTACAATGGAATGTTTGGCGCTTGTGAAAGTTTAATTCAAGCACCAGAATTGCCAGCTACCACCTTGGCAGAATCGTGTTATCGTGGCATGTTTTATGACTGTTGGAATTTATCAGAAACACCAAAATTGCCAGCAACGAAGTTAGCAAAATCTTGCTACGAAGAAATGTTTTTAAAATGTTTATCGTTAGATGAAATTTCAGAATTGCCAGCTACAGAGTTGGCCCCGTCTTGTTATGAGAGAATGTTTTCCAATTGTGGTAGTATAGAAGAAACCCCTATATTACCAGCTACAACTTTGGCAAGTAGATGTTATGCCTATATGTTCGAAAAAACTTCATTGAGTGAATTTCCTAAATTACCTGCGACGGAGTTGGTTGACTATTGCTATGCAGGAATGTTCAAAGATGGAGTTGCTTCTATGAAGTCATCTGTCGAGTTACCTGCTACAGAGTTGGTGCAAGGTTGTTATGAGGAGATGTTTGAAAACTTTCGCTCCTTGGATACCATCAAAGTGGGTGTTCTATCTTTGGATAATATTTTCGATGCAACAACGAACTGGGTGGATGGCATTAATAATGAGGGTACTTTCATCTTTCCATGCGGTAGTAAGTATGATAAACACGGCGCATCTGAAGTGCCAGAGAACTTTACCATCATCAGTTCTCCAATCGTAGTGTTCCAAAATCCAGATGGAGAGGAACTGTATCGTGACACGATTGGTTGCGATGTGTTGCCTGAGTATAAGGGTGATACACCAACCTATGGAGAAGGACAAGTCTTCAAAGGATGGGAGCCGGAGTTGACAGCTCATGACACACCAGACACCTACTATTATATGGCTGTTTATGATGAGACGACTCCGGAAGTGGGCAATTGGCTTTGTTTTACGGCTGATGAGGCAAACACCGTAGTGCAATATCTAAATGTTGGAAGCAATAACCCGAATGTGATGTACTCTATAGATGGAGGGAAAACATGGGAGACATTACAAGAAAGTGTTGAAGTGAAATTGGAAAAAATAGGAGATAAGGTTTATTTAAAAGGTAATAATCCAACAGGTTTCTCGCAAGGAAAAATTGATTATACTCATATTAAGACGACAGGAAGAGTCTTTGTGTCAGGAAGTGTTATGAGTCTGATTGATGAAGAGGGCGTTTCTACTGAGATACCTAATGATTATTGTTTTTATCATTTGTTTGCCGATTCACCTGCATTGATTAAAGCACCAGAATTGCCGGCTACGGAGTTAAAGAAATCTTGTTATGAAGGAATGTTCCAAGAGTGTACTTCTTTAGAAAGTGTCCCTGTACTACCTGCGACTACGCTGGCTGATCGGTGTTATAAAAATATGTTTTTGTCTTGTCACATGATAAAAGAAACGCCTGAGTTGCCTGCTACTACATTGGCAAAAGAGTGTTACTCTCACATGTTTTCATCTTGTAAAGAGGTGAAAAAAGCACCTCTGTTGCCTGCAACTGTAATGGCAGATTCTTGCTATTCGGGCATGTTTATTGGTTGCTATGGTCTGTCTGTAGCACCTACATTGCCTGCAGTTCATTTGGCGAAGGGTTGTTATAATGGTATGTTTGAGGGTTGTTGGAATTTAGAGGAAGCTCCAGCATTACCAGCTACCGAGTTGGCGGTGTCTTGTTATGAGGAAATGTTTAAAGGATGTGGAAGTTTGACGAAGGCTCCGGTATTGCCAGCTACTGTTATGAAAGATTATTGTTATGCTTCTATGTTCTCAGACTGTATAAGTTTACTTGAAGCGCCAGAATTACCAGCCACTATATTGGCAGATGCTTGTTACGAAGAAATGTTTATAGGATGTGAAAAGTTGACGGAAGCACCAGAATTGCCAGCTACTTCTTTGGTACGTGAGTGTTATATGGATATGTTTGCTAGTTGTATTAACATAACATATATCAAAGTGGGTGTTCTATCTTTGGATAATTTTTTCGAAGCAACAACAAACTGGGTGGAGGGCATTGATAATGAGGGTACTTTCATTTTCCCATGCGGTAGTAAATATGATAAACATGGAGTTTCTGAAGTGCCAGAGAATTTTAAAATCATCAGTTCTCCAATCGTAGTGTTCCAAAATCCTGATGGAGAGGAATTGTATCGAGATACGATTGGTTGCGATGTGTTACCTGTGTATAAAGGTGAGACGCCAACTTACGGAGAAGACCAAGTCTTCAAAGGGTGGGAGCCAGAGTTGACTATTCATGAGATTCCGGACACTTACTACTATACGGCAGTGTATGAAGAACAGATGCCTATCTCGGATGTTAGCAAGTGCCTTTGCTTTACGGCAGAGGAAGCAGGATCTGAGATTTGGTATGCGATTTGGGGTCAAGATAATCCGAATTTGCAATATTCTGTTGATGAGGGAAGGACATGGCAGACTCAGGAATTGTCTGATTATAAGAAAGTAGTCCTTGAGAATGTTGGAGATAAGATCTATTTCAGAGGATTCAATCCAGATGGCCTTCCGGGTAAGTTTCGCTTTCATACGGATGGGACTATAAAAGCCAGTGGAAGTGTAATGAGTTTGATTGATGGCATAGGTGTTACTAAAACGATTCCTAATAAAGGTTGTTTTGCGGGTTTGTTTTCTGACTGTAATGGTCTGATACAAGCCCCCGAATTGCCTGCTACAACTTTGACAGATAGTTGTTATTCGGGCATGTTCCGCAATTGTGATAGACTGACAGTGGCACCAGAATTGCCTGCGACAGAATTGGCTAATAAATGTTATTTACACATGTTCGATGACTGTGATAAACTGACTGAGGCACCCAAATTACCTGCCATGGAATTAGCAGATAATTGTTATTCATATATGTTTAGAGGATGTACAAGTCTGACTAAGGCACCCGAATTGCCAGCGACAAAATTGGCTGATGCATGTTATTCTTATATGTTTCAGAAATGTACGAATTTGATACAAGCCCCTGAATTGCCAGCTACAGTTATGAAGGACTTTTGTTATGATGGTATGTTTTATGGATGTGAAAGCTTGACTGTTGCCCCTGAATTGCCAGCTACAGAATTAGCTTATGTGTGTTACATAAATATGTTTAATGAATGTACGAATTTGATTCAAGCTCCCGAATTGCCAGCCACAGAATTAAAGAGTGGCTGCTATTATAGTATGTTTGAAAAATGTAAATCACTTGAAAAGGCACCAGAATTACCTGCTACAGAATTGGTCGGTAAATGTTATTACAACATGTTCCGCGAATGCTCGAATTTAAATTATATTAAAGTGGGTGTTATGTCTTTGGATACTTCAACAAACAACTGGGTTAATGGTGTGAATAAAGAAGGCGTCTTCATCTTCCCATGCGGTAGCAAGTATGATAAACATGGAGTTTCGGAAGTGCCAGAGAATTTTAAAATCATCAGTTCGCCAGTTGTCGTATTCCAAAATCCAGACGGAGAGGAATTGTATCGCGACACGATAGCATGTGATGTGGTGGCTGAATACAAAGGTGAAACACCAACCTATGGAGGAGGATATGTCTTCAAAGGATGGGATAAGGAATTGACGGTACATCCAGAACCCGACACGTTCTATTATACGGCAGTGTATGAAGAACTAGTGCCTATTACGGATATTAGCAAATGTCTATGTTTTACGGCTGAAGAAGCTGGCTCTGAAGTGTGGTATGAGAATAATTTAGATAATGTTCCTGATGTACAATACTCTGTAGATGGAGGACGTACATGGAATCCGCTAGCTCCATTAGAACATGTGGTTTTGAATTCTGTCGGAGATAAGGTTTATGTTCGAGGTTATAACTCATTTGGATTTTCTCATGAACAGGACTATACAATGATAGACGTGCTTATCCCTGGCAATTATTCATTTTTTGGAATGACGGGTACGATTGCTGCCTCTGGTAGTGTGATGAGTCTGATTGATGGAGTGGGAGAGACGACAGTCATCCCTAATGAAAATTGCTTTTATAAATTATTTGAAAATTGTTCATCTTTGATTCAAGCTCCAGAATTGCCAGCCACCGATTTGAAAGAAAGTTGTTATGAACATATGTTCTCTAAGTGCACATCTTTATCTAAAGCCCCTGAACTGCCTGCCATTACGTTGGCAAAAAACTGTTATGATGGTATGTTTGCATCTTGTGCTAATCTTACTATAGCTCCTCAACTCCCTGCCACGAGTTTGGCAGATGGTTGTTATAGTCATATGTTCGAAGGTTGTAGTAGTTTGGTAGCTGCACCAGAATTGCCAGCGACTGAATTGGCAGAGGCTTGTTATTTTATGATGTTTACAGCTTGTACAAGTCTTACTGAAGCACCGAAATTAATGGCAACTTCGTTAGCGAATGAGTGTTATACACGGATGTTTTATGAATGTACAAGTTTGATAAAAGCTCCAGAACTACCGGCGACAACTTTGGCATATAAATGTTATGCGGGAATGTTCTCTGAATGTTCATCCCTGATGGAGGCACCAGAACTGCCTGCAACGACTTTGGTAAAGGATTGTTATGATGATATGTTCTATGGTTGTACGAGTCTGACCACTGCACCTGAATTGCCAGCTACAGAGTTGGTGGAAGGATGCTATAATGGAATGTTTGAAGAATGCAGTAGTCTGAATTATATCAAGGTGGGTGTGATGACATTGGATACTGATTTTGAAATTAGTGCAACGAGAAATTGGGTTTCCGGAGTAGATGGTCCAGGTATCTTCATCTTCCCTTGTGGTAGTACGTACGACAAGCATGGAGTGTCTGAAGTGCCAAATAACTTTGAAATTTTGAGAGGTCCGGTGACGGTCATCTTCCAAAATCCAGACAGTACGGTGTTGTGGAAAGATACAATCAATTGTGATGAAGTTCCAGAATACAAGGGTGAGACTCCATCCATGGGTGATGGCTATTTCTTCATCGGTTGGGATAAAGACCTTACGGTGGTGGGTGATGTGTCTGTATATTACATTACGGCCATGTATGAAGATCTTAGCAACTATGCCACCCTCCATTTGACGGTGGACGATGAACTTTACCTCGTTTTGCCTGGCGGAAGCGAGAACATAGGCTATGAGCTATTGGAAGGCGGAGGATCACGCTACGAGATATGGTACGATGGAGCAATAATTACTGATGGAGCAGTGCCAAATGACAGCATCGTTCTGCTGAATTGTCCTGCGGAACTTGCACCTGGCTCCTATGTGGCAACCTTGGTGATGTATGATGAGAATGACGGACGCGCATCCTGCGATTTTGAATTCAACGTCATGTTGCCAGACAATAAGGAGAACAGCTATTATGTGAAAGTGTGGAACGATGTGGTGATTTGTCGTAACGGCGATGGCATCTTCCAATCATATATGTGGTATAAGGACAGAAAGAAGCAAGAGAATGGCTCACACCAGTATTACAACGATATAACCCTTTTGAATGGTGAATATATGGTTTATGTTTGTGATATCTACGGCAAGTGTTACTTCATAGAACCAACTTCGTTCCAGATAGAAGAAGCTGTATATTCGGTTTCTGCACATCCGAACATTGTGGATAGAGGAACAAACTTCATAATCTCCGTGTCTGGCGTTGATGAGTCACATTTGAAAGATGCTCGTATCGTGATTTATCGTTCAGATGGTGTGGTGGCACGTATCATAGATGATGTGGAGATGGAGAATGAGATGCATTTAGGTTTGGGTGAATATGTGATTGTATTGACCGTGAATGATGGTAAGAATGCGAATTGTAAGGTGTTAGTGAAATAGTGAAATTAATGAAGTGTGTGTTGTTTAAGGCCCTATGGGTTCTACTGACATTTACACCGCAGTTTTTATGGGCACAAGATAAGTTGTTTCATGTCTCTGTGGGTGGTGGATTTGATGTGTTGAATTATACACAGGAAATAGGAAGATCATTCCCTGGTGGAAGCGTGATGATAGAGGGTCTGTATCAGCATTTCTTCTTGGAAAAGCTTGGATATGCAGTGGGGGTACAGCTCTCTTATCTTACGGCCGGCTATAATCTAAAAGAAGAAGATGAAAGGATAAGTGAGGAAGAATCTGTTGTGTTTTTTGATGGAGTTACTGAAAAACAAAGGTTTTTTCAGGTTGATGTACCCGTAGGCCTTTATCTTCGTCTTGATATAAGTCGTCATTCCCAGTTCTTCGTTGGTGCAGGTCCAAAGATTTCCTTTCCTCTTATATCCAGATATGAATATTTATCAGGATCTGTTTTTTGGGGAGAAGATACAAATGAGGATTTGTCGGATGTTCAAAAAGCCAAAGGGAAAAATAGTATAGATACAGAATGGCTCCTCTATTCACTATATATTGATATGATGTGGAGTTTTGTCCTCAATAATTCGAGTGCATTGCACATTGGAACTTATTTTTCGTATGGACTAAACGATTTGGTGTCTAATCACGATGCACAGTTGGGAATAGACAAGAAAAGCATCTTGAATACTACCCTTACAAGTAGGGTGCTTCCTATCTGTTTCGGATTGAAGGTGGGTGTCTCTGTTCCTCTTCAAAAAAGAGTCAGAATACCAGCGTTTGACGGCTTTTAGCAGAGTTTCTATAGATTCTATTTTGTGGCAAATGAAACGAATGGAGAAATGTCTTGTGATTGGTTAGTAAGAAGAAATTTGCCTATATTAATTTTTTTATTGAAAAAAATTAATATATCTTTGTTATTAGAGTAACTAACCATGAAAAACGCAATGATATGAAAAGGATGAAATGGATGTGGTTTGTTATCCCTCTATTATTCGCATGCGTTTCGAAAAATGACAGGGGTGAACGATATTCTGATCTGGAGAAGATCATAATGTCGGACACATTGCGTGTTGTTACACTCTCTCGGTCTACCTCATATTTTGACTACAAAGGTATGGAGATGGGCTATGAATTCGAATTGGCGCAGCAGTTGGCTCGTTCGCTGGATGTGAATCTGAAAGTGGTTACGGCGAGAGACGAAAATCAGATGGTGGAAATGTTGAATAAGGAAGAGGTGGATGTAATTGCCTATCCTGTTACAATATCACCAGAGATGAAGGAACACATAGAATTTATTCCACACGAATATCGTACGAAGCAGGTCTTGGTACAACGAAAAGAAAAGAAAAAATCAGTCATTCAGGATGCTCTGGATTTGATTGGTAAGGAGATTTATGTGGTGGAAAACTCCAAGTATCATAAACATCTACTTCAGGTGGATGATGAGATAGGAGGAGGAATCCTGATTCAAACCGTCTCGAATGAAGAAGATGAGGAGTCGTTGATAGAGAAGGTCTCGAATGGAGAGATACCTTACACTATATCAGACGATAACATAGCGGCTGTCAATAAAACCTATTATAGTAATATTGACGTGAGGATGGGAATGAGTCATCCGCAACGCTCTGCATGGGCGGTACGTAAGGGTTCAGCCGATTTGAGGGATACCATCAATAGTTGGTTTACGGAAATTCAGGGAGATTTCACGTATCAGTATTTACACAACAAGTATTTTGAAAAGAACAAAAAGAGATATGCGAAGGATGTGCCTAAATACATCAATTCAAAAAAGATCTCTGCATACGATGCATTGTTCAAAAAATATGCAAGTACGGTTCGTTGGGATTGGAAGATGTTAGCTTCCATCGCTTATCAGGAGTCGCGTTTCAACCCCGAAGCTAAATCATGGGCGGGTGCCGTAGGAATCATGCAATTGATGCCTAACACTGCGAAACGATTCGGTGTGGATAGTGCGGCTATCTTGAATCCAGAACAGAACATAAAGGCTGCCGTCAAGTATTTGAATAATGTCGATGGATTATTTAAATACATAGAGAATGAAGAGGAACGAACAAAATTCGTTCTCGCTAGCTATAATGCGGGTGTAGGTCATGTGAGAGACGCTATGGCTCTTGCTGAGAAACATGGTAAGAGTCCGGAGAAATGGAGCGATGTGCGCGTCTTTATGTTGATGAAAGCCAAACCAGAATTTTTCAACGACCCTGTCGTGCGTCACGGATATCTGCGTGGCGAGGAAACTGATAATTTTGTGGCTGAAATTATCCTGCGTTACAAAGAATATAATGATGTAATCGTCGATTAATTACCTATCTTTCATACAAATTTATTATTTTTGCCGTGCAAACTTCAGATTTGTACTGCTTCGGTAGGTCTTGGTTTGTGACAGAAAGTTGAAGAAATGGGTGATTTCGTTTTTTATAGCATGGCGAGCGGTAGCAGCGGCAATAGTTACTATATTGGCAATGGTCAGTATGGTTTCTTGATAGACGCAGGTATTAGTGGACGTGCTATTGTTAAACATTTGAAGGCGATTAACGTGGACTTGACTCAGGTTCGCGCTTTGTTCATTACTCATATTCATAAGGATCATACCCAGTCGATGAGCATCTTCGGTAACCGATGGAACATACCCGTTTATACAACCCGAAAAGTACATGAGATGATTGATGGGGCCAACTACATTCATAAGAAGGTCTCAAAAGTCAATCGCCGATACATCGAACATGAGGATCGAATACAGTTGGGTGATTTCTATATCACCTCCTTCTTTGTGCCTCATGATGCTGTTGATAATTCAGGTTATATTATCGAATATAAGAATACTAAACTGGTGCTTGCCACCGATGTGGGTCATGCCACACCGCACTTGATTCAGGCGGTTAAAGAGGCGGATTACCTGATTGTGGAGTCTAATCATGACCGTCAAATGCTGGAGAATGGAAGCTATCCCATGGAACTGAAGAAACGCGTGGCGAGTGACGTTGGTCACATGTGTAACGAAGATGCGGCTCAACTGGTGGCTACTTATCGTAAAGACTCCCTTCGCCATGTCTTCCTTTGTCATCTTAGTATGGAGAACAATACTCCTGAATTGGCCGTCGCAACAATGCGCAACGCATTGGACGACAAGGTGCCCGTTGATGCGTTGAATCGTAATGTTCCACAACTATTTATACTATCTTGAAACGAAATAATTAGATATTGATCGTATGTTAACGTTGTTAAAAAAAGAATTCTGTAACTTCTTCGCCTCTGCTATGGGGTATATCGTGATAGGTGTCTTCCTGGTGATAACAGGATTATTCTTGTGGGTTTTCCCTGGTGAATATAATGTGATGAATGCTGGGTATGCCAATTTGGACGGACTCTTCTATTTCGCTCCTTGGCTATATCTTTTTTTAGTGCCTGCTGTTACCATGCGTTTATTCGCGGAGGAGAAAAAAACAGGTACAATGGAGTTGCTTCTGACGCATCCGATTACTGTTCAAAACATCGTTCTATCCAAATATTTGGCAGGCTTGCTGTTGGTCATCTTCTCATTGATTCCAACGCTTGTCTATTTCCTTTCTGTTTGGTTCTTGGGCGAGCAACAAGGTAATATCGACACTGGTGGCTTTTGGGGCTCTTATATAGGTTTGATCTTCTTGGCTGCCATTTATGTTGCTATAGGACTGTTCGCCTCTTCGTTGACGGACAATCAAATCATCTCTTTTATTATTGCCGCTGTGGCTTGCTTCTTCCTATATGCTGGATTTGACATCATGTCAGGAATGGCTTCCAATGGTGGAACGGAAAGTTTCATCGCCTCCATCGGTATTGATGCTCATTATAAGTCGATGAGCCGCGGCGTTATTGATAGTCGTGACGTTATCTACTTCTTGGTGGTGACTGCTACCTTCCTCTTCTTGACAAGAGAAATTTTAGCTCGTAAAAAATAGTTATGCTGTTATTGGAGCAAACATTCGACGATGATGTCCGTTTGGCTGTTTGGCAGATGGATGAAACAGAGGAGGAACTTTGGTCCTCTTTCCACGAACAGAAAGAACAATACGAAGAGGAACTCCGTTCTGTCTCAAATAAACATAGACGTTTGGAATTGCTCACTGTCCGCCTGCTGTTGTTGCATTTAATCCATCAAGAACCTATTATTGAACATGATAAAGAGGGTAGACCCTTTTTGAAAGATTGTCCGCTGAAAATCAGTATCTCCCACACCAATCGCTACGTGGCAGTGATTGTGAGTGAAAGACATGATGTGGGTATTGATATTGAAATGAAAAAAGAAAAGATTTTTCGCGTAAAGCATAAGATACTCTCCCCATTGGAGGTAATTGATGTGAACAGAACTTTAGATTCTCTTTTGCTCCATTGGTGTGCCAAGGAGACCATCTTTAAATTGTCAGACATATCACTGCCAGAGTTTTCGGAAGATATTATAGTTGAGCCATTTAAGGTGAATGATGAAGGCACCTTTCAAGCCTATGAAACCAAACAAAATGGTTCGTTTCTGTTACATTACCGTGTGATGGAGGATTGTGTTTTGGTATATGCTGTCCGTTAAGCCAATTGGCATGTTATATTATAGATTAAACACACATATGCATTTATGTTGATAAAAAAGATATTATATCCGTGTTGGAAATTGAGCGACGAGAAGCTGCATTCAAAGTTCGAAAACAAACGAGTGCTGATTACTGGTGCTTCTCATGGTATCGGTAGGGAACTTGCATGTCGACTTATGTCGTGTCAGGCTAAATTGCTGTTGGTGGCCCGTGATATAAATGAACTTCAAGCTCTGTGTGAAAAAGCAGCTTCTATGGGTTGTGAGGCGGAGTACAGATCAGTTGACCTTCGTGACAGAACTGCATTGGATGCCTTGTGCGAAGAACTTCGTCAGCAAAACACACCAATCGACTATTATTTCGCTAATGCTGGAAAATCTATTCATAGAGAGATTACGAACTCATTAGATCGCCTTCATGATTATGATCGTACCATGGATGTCAATTATCGAGCAATGGTTGCCCTTGCTTTGACTTGTATCCCTTTGATGAAGCCAGTGAAGGGTATAATGGTCTATACATCATCTGTCAGTTCCCTCTATCCTCCAGCTCCTGGATGGTCGGCTTATCATGCATCTAAATGTGCAGGTAACACATGGTGCGAAACAGCCAATGCGGAATTGAGTAGACAAGGCGTACATGTAAAGATAGCCTATATGCCACTTGTGCATACTCAGATGTCTGATGTTAATGCTACATATAAAAAGATGCCAGCCTACACGGCAGCGGAAGCGGCGGAACTGTTGATTCGTCTCGCTGTGGGATGTCGTGAAACGTACAAACCTTGGTGGACACGAATCACCTCTCCATTGGCTACTTTATTGTCACCAATTATTCATTTTGTCTATAAACATATCTCATGACAAAGAAATCATCCATATTAAAAGCTCTTTTCAAACTTCATCTAATCACACCAAGAGGATTGTTTCGATTGGCATGTTGCTTCATAAAAGAGGGAGTGACATTGATGGCAGTGTTGCGTTTCGCTTCAAGATACTATCCTGATTGTTGTGCTCTCGTGTCGGAAGGTGAACGGTTTACGTATAAACAATTATATGATTATGCCTTGCAGGTGACGGATGTGTTATATTCGGAATATCATGTTCGACCTCATGATTATGTAGGCATATTATGTAGAAATCATTCTGCGTCAGTTGCCTTGTTCACTGCACTATCTCGATTAGGTGTGAATATCAGACTGTTGAATAGTGATATGGGTTCTGAGAAAATAGAGGTTTTCCTGCAAAAGTGGCACTTGAATGCTATTGTATATGACGAAGAGTTGCAGCAACGATGTCTGCCTGCTGAAATGCCATGCGAAAGTTTCACCATAGAGTCTGTCTGTGAAAAAGTGCAAGGAGGTCTTGCAGGAAAAATGAAACGACCAAGAATAACTAGAGGCGGACAAATTTCGGTCTTCACAGGTGGATCCAGTGGAAAATACAAAGAGGCTTCACGTAAGACAGGTGTGTTGCAGTTCCTTCCTCCATTTTTAGCATTGTTGAAAGATATTTGCATTCAAAATTATAAAAGCGTATATCTCTCACTCCCTTTTTATCATGGTTTCGGTTTGGGTACACTTGTCATTTCGATGGCGATGGGTAAGAAGATATGTCTGGCGAGAAGGTTCAAAGAAGAGAATGCATTGGAGATGATTGCGGATGAACAGATTGAGGTGATGCCAACCGTACCAGCTATGCTTGCCCGAATTTGGCAAACAGAGGGATCGGAAGAAAAGATGAAAAGTGTGAAATGCGTGATTAGTGGAGGAGACCGTTTGAGTAAAAAATTATTAGACACTACCCGTGAGAAACTGGGAGATGTCTTGTTCAACCTATATGGAACGTCGGAAGCTGGTTTCTTTATGATGGCTACACCGCAAGACCTTTCGTGCAAGAATGAGGTGACATTAGGAAGACCAATAACGGGTGTGGAGTGTGAAGTGCGTGATATGGATGAAAAAGGCGTTGGAACACTATGGGTACGATCAAAATGGGCAATGATTGGACAACAAAACATATGGCAGAGTACGGGAGATAGAGTACGCTGTGATGGTGATGGATATTTCTTTCATGAGAATGCGGGAAAAATGGTCGTATGCGGTGGTGAGAATGTCTATCCGGAGAATGTCGAACAGGTAATTGCACAATATCCAGAAGTGGTCAATACAAAAGTCTATCCTGTGGCAGATGAGACGTTCGGTTTTGTACTGAAAGCACAAGTGGAGTTGGCGAAAGATTCCCATCTTACAGTCGATGAACTGAAAACATGGCTTAAACCCAAACTGGCCAGAGCCGAAATGCCACATGAAATAGTCTTTCAGCCGATAGAGATTCTTTCCACAGGTAAACGAGGAGTAGGGTGATGAAAAATGGATGAATTGAGATTATTGATGATTAATTTTATAATTTTTTAGTTTGTTATGACGTCTCTTTTCAGTAGATTTGCGGAGAGTTTTTATCTTATAAAGAATGAAAAATAAAATTAAGCGAATATGAAACTAACTTCAAAGATTAAACACATTGCCATGTATGCAACATTGGGTGTGGCAACATGTACATTTACCTCGTGTGATGAGGAGACATTACAAAGTTTTACAACAGATGATACCGTTCTTGCATTGAAAGAGGCTTTGTCCATTGGAGCACAAACGGCATCTGAAAATTTAGGACAAGAGGGTGGTTATTTGAATGATCTTGCCGTTCGAATTGAAGCTCCTGAAGAGGTGCAAACTATCATGAAACTATGTAGCTCAGAAAAGGGTAAAGCAGTCCTTTCTGCTATTGGTGCCGAAGCTTTTGATGAGGAAAATCTTGTTACATTGATGAATCAAGCAGCTGAAACTGCAGCTCCAGAAGCAGCAGGAATCTTTAAAACGGCTATTACTGGTATGTCTATTTCAGATGGTGAGGCTATTTTGTTCGGTTCTGAACATGCCGCTACTGAGTATTTGCAAGAGAAGACATCTGCAAGTTTGACGAAGACTTTTGGTAAAGTGGTGACTGGTACTTTTGATCAAGTAAAGGTGAGCGGACGCTCTTTGAATGATGCTTGGTCAGGTTTCACTCAGTATTACAATAAAATTCCAAATTTGATTCAATCTGCACGAAATGGAGGTACAGTTAAAAGAATTGCAGTGGAAACTGCATTCGCTGCACTTAAGATATATGATGAAAATTTGTATAACAATGTAAATTCAATTCAACAAGTGAATACTAACTTAGGAGAGTATGTTACAGAAAAAGCGTTGGATGGATTGTTTGTGAAGGTGGCTGATAAGGAGTCTGGTATCCGTCATAACGTAGCAGAGCGTACCTCTGATTTGTTGAAAAAAGTGTTTGGTAGATTGGATACGAACAATTAATATTTTACCATATAAAAGAACGAAAGGCAGCTGTTGAGGCTGCCTTTTTTGATGTCTTTGACAGATTCTTTCACTCCTTTTGAAAGGACTTTTCTTTAATGAAGATTTTATAGAACTCACCCATAATATTTGCCATTACAACTTTTTACGCTTGAAATTGTGTTAATTAACATTATTTTACTATTTTTGTTCAACTTTTACGAAAATTAAGTTTATGGTAAAAAAATATGAGTCCGATTATGTCGGTATAGAAGAGGTATCTGACGTGTGGAGAGTGTTGACTCAGGAGCAGTTGACTTATCTCAATCGTAACTGTATGATCCGTAAGTTTAAGAAGAATGAGATGGTATATTGCGAGGGAGAAGTTCCTACGCATGTGTTGTGTGTTGCACAAGGCAAACTGAAGATTTTCCGTACTGGTGTAGGCGGAAGAAGCCAGATTGTCCGAGTGGTAAAGCCGGGAGAGATGTTGGCTTATCGTGCAATGTTTGCCATGGAGAATTTTGTGACGAATGCGTGTGCTTTCGAACCTGTGGTGATATACATGATACCGAGAGATGTAATCAAGAACTTATTGATGCAGAATAGCGAATTGTCATGGTATTTTATTCATAAACTATCTGTCGATTTAGGTATAGCGGACAAACGAGCTGTTTCGTTGACGCAGAAACATGTGAGAGGCCGATTGGCAGAATCACTCATTTTCTTAAGAGATAATTTCGGATTAGAGGAAGATGGAGCTACATTGGATGTGAGTTTGTCTCGCGAAGATATCGCCAGTCTTTCTAATATGACAACATCAAATGCAATACGCACACTCTCATGGATGGCTCATGAGAATATAATTCAGATAGACGGCCGTAAAATCAAGATTATTGATGAGAACTACTTGTCGTTCTTGAGTAGAAACGGATAAACACTCATATCGTGTTGACGTTGCTGAAAAGATATGATTTTATAAAATTGATTATTATTTGTAAAAAATGACAATAGGAATTATAGGATTAGGATTAATCGGTGGCTCAATGGCCATCGATTTACGTAGAAATAAGTTTGCAGACCATTTTCTAGGATGTGATAATGTGGAGTTGAATGCGTTGACTGCACAACGTATCGGATTGGTGGATGAAATCGTTCCAATGGATGAACTGATTGCTAAGAGTGATTTGATTTTACTTTCAGTGCCTGTTAGTGCTGCCATTCGTATGCTTTCAGATATATTGGATAAGATATCCGACAATCAATATGTGGTGGATGTATGTTCCACCAAGGAGAAGTTGAACGATTCAGTTCATTATCATCCACGTCGTAAGAACTATGTAGCATCGCACCCAATGGCAGGTACGGAGTTTAATGGTCCGTGGGCTGCTATTCCTAATCTGTTTGCTGGTCGTGCGGGAATCATCTGTAATGCAGAGGATTCAGATAGCAAAGCAGTTGAATTGGTTCGCAGAATGTATGATAGCCTTAATATGCGTATCATCTATATGCGTGCGGCTCATCATGATGTGCATGTGGCCTATGTTTCCCATATCTCGCATGTGATTTCGTTTGCATTGGCATTGACCGTTTTGGATAAAGAGAAGAATGAGAAAAACATCTTCGATTTGGCTTCCGGAGGTTTCGCTTCAACTGCTCGTTTGTCTAAGAGTAATGCAGACATGTGGGTGCCAATCTTCTTGCAAAACAAGGAGAATGTGCTTTCCGTCCTCGATGCTTATATGGATAAACTAAATCAATTCAAGGTGGCTATGGAAGAAAATGATGAGGCAGCATTACGCCATTTGATTGATGAGGCAAATCGTATCAAACGTATTTTACGTTAATCAGAGATAGAATACAAATTGTTTTAACGAATAAAGGGTGTGTCGAACTTGCGTTTTGACACACCCTTTTGCTTAATATTGTTTGTCGTTAGAAAGACTCTCCTTAATTCTGCACACTCAGTAGTGTGGATTGAATTCCGTTGGATGTATAGAGTTTCACTACATAGATGCCAGTAGGAAGGTCATCAACCTCTATTTTGGCTTGTCTGGCGTTGCATGACATGCTTTTACAGAGTGTACCAACAGTGTTGTATAACTCTATGTTGTTAATGATGAAGTCGCTCGACACATTAGCCACCTCTGTTGCAGGGTTAGGGTAGAGGGTTGGCTTTGTTTCTGTCAATGTGTTGTTGACACTGGTCTCTCCGTTGCCTAATATCACTGCTGTGATGGAATAAGCAGGTAATGTCATGCCGAGGGTGTTGCCAGTTAGTTCAATTGTACCTGTTCCCAAAGCGTTGTTTGTGTGTGAATTGAATGTCTTGGATTCAGGAAGATTCTGAAGCGTGTAAGTGGTGTAGGCACCATCTTGGAATTTTGTGTGTAACACTTGTGTCAATGCATTTTGAACCTTTTCGCTTCGGTTGACGAAAATGACAGTGACAGAGTCGCCTTTGCTGTTTTTAGAAGTGTAGGCGGATACGTTCTTTTCGTCGCTTGAAACAGCACCCACGTTGATTTCTTTCGCACAACTACTAAAGAGGTGAACTACTTCCCACATGCTGTCATACCAAGTCCATGGCGTGAAGTATTCCATGCCGTGACGAGAACCTTCACCAATACAAGAAGCGTAGGAGAGGGCTTGTGTCATTTGAGTAGCCGTGCTTTTGATGTTGTATTCACCCACACCAAAAGTGATTCCGTTGTCAGAACCGAAGTATTTGATGATCCAATCTTTGCATCGTTCGAAAATATACTCTTTAGTTTGTGTGTTATCCCAACCACCATTGATCTTTTTGACGCCATTAGCTCCAGGGTAGTTGTAATTTTTATCGTAAAACATTCTGTGAGTTTGTAGCATTTGAGCTTCTGTGGATACATCTGGGTAGTTGTGAAGGTCTAAGACGTCAATCATTCGTACACCTGATGCTTTCTCCTCTTGAGCGCAGCGCATGATGAAATATTCTAACCATGAGTAGGTCTTCCCGTCGACAGTAGGTTGCGTGTTACCACAGCCATTGAACCAGGTCCATTCGGAAGCGGCGGCAGGACCACAAAGTTTCACGTTAGGATTAATCTTACGGATAGCCTTTGCTACTGCAAAATATTTCTGCATAATCTCCTCATACGTGTCATTTGTATAAACGTCCGTTATAACGTCGCTGTGAGTTCCACCCCAGATCTCCATCTCATTGTCCATGTTCCAATATTCGAATTGGTCCATGTTGAGGTTCAAATCATTTTTCCAGTGGTTGTAGATGCCTACGGTAGAGTCGGCAGGCCAATCCTGAAGGAATAGACTCGTGTCGCCTAATTGAACAACGTTTCCATTTTCGTCAAAGGAACCACCTCCGCACATCTTTTTAGAGCATCCGCTCCACCATTTTGATTGGTTGTATCCCCAGTCATTAAAGTTATAATCTTTGCTTTTGGCTACCTTCCCCAATAGTTGGAAGGCGAACATACCTTTTAGGTTAGGTAAATTTTCTTGGAAATCTTTTGCGCGTTTGTCCCAATCGCAGTCATATACGTTATTGTACCAGTCGGGGTGACAAGTCAGTTTCTTTCTCCAGTTGTATTTTGTACAATTATTACCGTCGTTCATACGTTCGAATCGTATTCCCGCCTCTTTTATCAATGAAAATTCAGAGGAGGTGGAAGGAGCGCCGTTTCTACCATACATATAAGGAGAGATGGCGATGTTGTCGCTTTCTGTATCGATGGTGATGGATATAGGACTTTGTTGAGCATACAAGTTGAATGAAAGTCCAAGGAGTACTGATGTTAATAGTTTGTGTTTCATTTTTATTGGAATTTTTATGGTTTTGATTAGACAAATTTATACAAAATTTTTTAAAGAGAATAGCTTTTTGAAAACTATTCGGAGTTAGATAACAAAGGATTTGGAGCGGATGATTCACAAGGAACCGAGTATGATAAAATTTTCTTAAATTAAGTTTTATTTGTGAATTTTTATAGTATATTTGCAAATAGTTTATGTGTATTTTGAAATCTTGTAAGGAAACAATTAAAGTTAAATATAATAGAAATTCTTAAACAATGAAGAAAGTTTTCTTAGCAGCATGTGCAGCATTGGCATCTATGTCATTATTTGCACAAACAGAGGATACACCTTGGTCTATTGGTGTATACGGCAATAAAATTGAGGCTGCCAACGATTGGGGAAACAAGTTTTTCCACATTGCAGATGGTTTTTATGGCGGTGCCTCTTTTACAGTGTCTCACTATTTGAATAAGTATTTTGATGCAGAGTTGCAAGCTTTGTGGGGTCGTTATGGAACAAAAGGTGGCGACTTCAATGCAACAGACCCTGATTTCAAGGCTGGAATGGGCTATGTAGACCTATCTGGAAAGTATAAGTTCATTCATTCTGATACAACACGTCTTAGTCCGTATGTATTTTTGAGCTTAGGCGCAAGAGCAATCTATGGATTGGGTGAAAGCAGTGATTTCCAAACTACACAACCTGATAACGAAGGATTCAATTTCGTTATTGGTGGTGGTGCTGGTGTTGATTTCAGAGTTTCTGATAAATGGGGTCTTCGTTACTTCTTCAAATATGGTTATCCTATCGGTGGTACAGCTGATGCAAACGATAATCGTGAATGTGGAAAGTTCAACGACCAACATTTGATTCATAGCTTGGGAGTATACTTCAACATCGCATTCAACAAGGATAAAGATGGTGATGGTGTGCCTAACAAGTTGGATAAGTGTCCTAACACATTGCCTGAGGCTATTAAATTTGTAGACGAGAAGGGTTGTGATAAGGATTCTGATGGTGATGGTGTTTTTGACTATTTGGATGAATGTCCTAACACTCCAGCTGGTATCAAGGTTAACGAGAAAGGTTGTCCTGTTGATACAGATGGTGATGGTGTTACAGATGACATCGATTTGTGTCCTGATACTCCAGAAGCAGCAAGAGGCTTTGTAGATGCAAATGGTTGCCCATTGGATTCAGATGGCGATGGTGTATTTGATTATCTTGATCAATGTCCAGGTACTCCAGCTGAAGCTAAAGGATTTGTAGACGAGAAGGGTTGCCCAACAGATAAAGATGGTGATGGCATTTTCGATTACGAGGATGTTTGCCCTGATCAACCAGGTGTAAAGGCTAACAATGGTTGCCCTGAAATCAAGGCTGAGGTTAAACAAATCTTCGAAAAAGCTTTGAATGGTATCCAATTCGAAACAGGTTCTGCTAAAATCAAGAAATCTTCTAACGGTATCTTGGATCAAGTTGTTACTGTTATGAAAGAGAACCCAAGTTGGAAGTTGTCTATCAACGGTCACACTGATAACTCAGGTAAACCAGACAAAAACCAAAAATTGTCTGAGGATCGTGCTGCAGCTGTTAAGGCTTATTTGGTAAACAAGGGTATCGAAGATAGCCGTTTGACTTCTGCTGGATTTGGTCAAGACAAACCTGTTGCTTCTAACAAGACTGCTGCTGGTAAGGCTAAAAACCGCCGTGTAGAGTTTATCGTAAGATTCGAGAAATAAGAATTGAATCCTATATATAGAGAGAGGGAGCTTTGAGGCTCCCTCTTTTTTTGTTGGATACTAGATTTATAACCTGAACGTATAATCTTTTTCTCGTCTGAATATTGAATTTGTTTCTTTGCTTTTTTGGTCTTAATGGTATAAATTTTTTCTTTTTTTTGACAATTATTTTTTATCTTTACAGAATACTAAAATGGATGCTATATGGAAATGTTGAAACTGATAAAAAATGACCCATGGTTGAAACCCTATCAGGAGGCAATCGTAGGTAGATATAAATACTATAATAAAAGAAAAAAAGAGATAGAACTAAAACAAGGATCCTTGTCGGATTTCGCAACGGGTTATCTCTATTTTGGCTTACATAAGATTGCTAAACATTGGGTGTTGAGAGAATGGGCTCCCAATGCAACTTCCATCTGTGTCATCGGTACATTTAACGATTGGAAGGAGACGGAGCAGTATCAGATGAAACCATTGCCTAATGGTGTGTGGGAACTGGAATTGCCAGAATCTGCCATGAACCATTTAGACTTGTATAAACTTAAAGTCTATTGGAATGGCGGTTGTGGTGAAAGAATTCCGGCTTGGTGTCGCCGCGTCGTTCAGGATGACTATACAAAGGTGTTCTGCGCTCAAGTGTGGGCTCCTCAACAACCGTATAAGTTCTCAATAAAGAAATTCAAACCAACTGTATCTCCTCTCCTTATCTATGAAGCTCATATTGGTATGGCTGGAGAGGAGGAGAAGGTCTCCACATATACAGAATTTAAAGATAATGTTCTGCCAAGAATTGTGCAGGATGGCTATAACTGCGTTCAGTTGATGGCAATTCAAGAGCATCCTTATTATGGTTCTTTTGGTTATCACGTGTCCAGTTTCTTTGCCCCTTCTTCTCGTTTCGGTACGCCAGAAGAGTTGAAGGCTCTGATCGATCGTGCTCACGAACTGGGCTTGGCTGTTATCATGGACTTGGTTCATTCTCATGCGGTGAAAAATGAGAACGAGGGACTTGGACTCTTCGATGGAACTCGGTATCAATATTTTCATGATGGAGAGCGTGGTGAACATCATCAGTGGGATTCGTATTGCTTCAACTATGGTAAAAATGAGGTAATTCATTTCCTTCTTTCTAATTGTAAATATTGGTTGGATGAATTTAAGTTTGACGGCTTCCGTTTCGACGGTGTCACCTCCATGATCTATTTGGACCATGGAATGGGTTCTTCTTTCGGCTCTTATTCAGATTATTATAGTCCTAATCAAGATGGAGATGCCATTTGTTATTTGACAATGGCTAATGAATTGATTCATGAAGTGAATCCGAAGGCTATTACCATTGCTGAAGATGTTAGTGGAATGCCTGGCTTGGCTGCCAAAATAAAAGATGGTGGTATGGGCTTTGATTATCGTTTGGCAATGGGTATTCCTGATTTCTGGATTAAGATAATTAAAGAGTGTAGGGATGAGGATTGGAAGCCAGGACATATTCTATATACCTTGACAAATCATCGCGCGGATGAAAAGGTAATCAGTTATGCAGAAAGCCATGATCAGGCTTTGGTGGGTGATAAAACCTTGATGTTCCGTTTGGCGGATGCCGATATGTATTGGCACATGTCTCGTCTATTCCCATCTTCTTATATGGTTGACCGTGCCATTGCGTTGCATAAAATCATACGGTTGATTACCATCTCTACGATTAATGGTGGTTATTTGAACTTTATGGGTAACGAGTTTGGTCATCCTGAGTGGATCGATTTCCCTCGTGAAGGAAATGGTTGGTCGTATAAACATGCTCGTAGACAGTGGCATTTGGTGGACGACCAAGACTTGAAATATAAGTATTTAGGTGATTTTGATAAGGCAATGCTTAATTTGGTGAAGTCGGTGACTAAATTCAATGAAACCCCTATCTATCAGTTGTGGGATAAATCGGACGATCAAGTGCTTGCTTATCAAAGAGGTGATTTGGTTTTTGTCTATAATTTTCATCCATATAAATCATTTGAAGGATATGGTATCTTAGCAGAGGAAGGCGCATACGAAATGGTTCTGAACACGGATGACTCATGTTATGGAGGTTTTGGATTGGTGGATGACAACCAAAAACATTTCACCATAGAGGATGTGAATAAAACAGCTGTAGGAAAGGGCTGGTTGCAATTATACCTTCCTTCACGTACTGCGTTTGTCTTCCGTAAGGTGGATTAATCTAAAATTTGATAAAAGGATATTTTTTTTCTAATTCGGTTATTCTGTTTTGAGTCTGCTCCTGAAAGGTTTTGTAGGAGTGACTCTCAGGATTGAAAGGTCTGTGGTGGAGGGCTTGGTTCAAGCTTTCCACCTCTTTGTTGATAGCCTTGGTCTCTTCCGAGAAATAACAATTAGAGAATCTTTCCCATATATATTTTAAAGCAAATTCGCTTGGATGAAGCATATCGTCTGCATAGAAACGATAATCGCGAAGCTCGTCCATCAAAATCTCGTAAGATGGGAAATAAGAACAATTAGAATACATGTCACATATCTTGTCGATGGCAAGCAGTAGGGTTGCTTTGCTTAGTTGGTTGCCATGAGCACCATCTTTCCAATGACGGATGGGACTGACTGTAAATATGAAGTTGACGTGTTCATTCACTTTGTGAATTTTCTCGATTGTACTGAGAATGGCGTCGCAACATTCGGCTGTGGATACTCTTCGCCTATTGAATCTGGTGCTTGCGACTTTATGGCAATTGGCAACAATCTCGTTTGTCTCTGTGTCTTCGTAGATCCATGCGGTTCCTAATGTGATGAAGAGAAAGTCGCACGATTTGATGAACTGATGCGACGCATCAATGATAGGGTTGATGTTTGCCAAGTATTCTGAGACTGATAATTGTGCGAATTGGCTATGGAAGGAGAATGAGTTCCACACCCCTTCGTGTTCGAACAACTCTTGTTCAGTCACTTTCTTGTTGTCGACAATTCTGTTGATTGTTTGTAGAATGGAGATGGGATTAAAAAGAATCCCTAATGGGTTGCAGGATACAGAGAATTTGTGGTCAATCAGTTTTTGACCAATGTTCTCTGTAAAACAAGAACCGAACATCATCACCTTGTTTGAATGGTTGATGTCCAGTTCTTTTTGTATGGGAATAATCGTTCGGAATGAATCCATCTCTGATCTATTTCTTTTCGAGCATAGCCTCCATTAGTTCGTCGAGATTTGGACTAAGAATGATTTCCGTACGTCTATTTTTGCTACGAGATTCGGAAGTTAGGTTGTCATTGATAGGGCAAAACTCAGCGCGACCAGTGGCAGATATTCTGGCAGGGTCTACATTCGGATTTTGTAGTAGGATACGAACGATTGCAGTGGCACGTTTGGTACTTAGATCCCAGTTGTCAAGGATGTATCCGTTTCCTCTGTAAGCGAGGCTATCCGTGTGTCCTTCCACTACGACATTGATGTCTTTGTTTTCGGCTAAGAAGTTGGAAAGAGTACTAAGAGCGTTTCCTCCCTTTTCATCCACTTCCCATTTACCTGATTTGAACATTAGTTTCTCATCAAGACTCACATAAACCTTACCGTTTTTGTTTACCACTTCAATACCTTTTCCTTTGAAGTTGGCAAAAGCAGCAGCAATTTTGTTCCTTAGGTCTTTCAAGACGCTGTCTTGCTTACTGATGATATTGCTCAGTTCGTTTACCTTTTTCTCTTTCTCAGCCAATTGTTTTTCAGATGCTTTCAAATCATCCTCTCTTTTTTGAAGCTTTTCTTGTGTTTTTTGCAAGTCGGCCAATAGAGCCTTTACTTCAGCAGAATTTGTTGCGGAAGTGATTCTGTCGGACAACTGTTTGTTAGCCGCTTTCAAATCGCGCACTTCCATTTCAGCTTGGTGAAGTGTTTTTGATTGAGAAATAGAATCAGCCATCAACTTGTGAATGGTTTTTTGAGCAGCCGCTGAGTCGTATTGAAGTTGAGTAATATGTTTCTTCATATCATTGATGTCAACACGTTGAGCTTCGCGTGTGGTTTGGCAATCTTGAAGCTTTGAATTAGCTGTGGTTAACTCTTTTTTACTAACACAGGATGTGGCAAGTGCGCCTATTAGAAGAATGGTTGTGAGTTTTTTCATTGAAAATACAATTTATTTCGAGAAAATTGAAATTATCTTTAGGTGGCTTCTGTAAACTCATTTTGTGGAATTTTATAGAGCTCACCTTTGCTTATGCAAACTTACATAAATTCTACGAGATGAAAGATGAATGAAGAATATTTTTGTCAAAAAATGTTACATTTCACATAGCTAACTTTTTTTTTTGTATCTTCGTGCGAATTTATGAAAAACTCCGTTTTTTATAAAACGAAGAAATTGACGGTGAGTTCTATAAAATCCTACGAAAAGATTTTATAGCGCTCATATTGAAAATGTTAATAAGAGGATAATCCTCAAAATTAAGGAATAAATAGAGAAGACGATGTCGGATACTGTTGGAGCATTATTGCAGAAGGTTGAATATCCATCAGACTTAAAGAAGCTGAAGGAGGAGGAGTTGCCTCAATTTTGCCAAGAATTACGTCAGTTTATTATTGATGAATTGTCGCATAATCCAGGACATTTAGGTGCTAGTTTGGGAGTTGTGGAATTGACCGTGGCTCTTCACTATGTGTATGATATGCCTAGTGACAATATCGTATGGGATGTGGGACATCAGGCTTATGGACATAAGATTATAACGGGACGAAGAACTTTGTTTCACACCAACCGTCAGTTAGGTGGCTTGTGTGGTTTCCCGAATCCTGCGGAGAGTGAATATGACTCTTTCATTGCAGGTCATGCATCTAATTCCATTTCAGCGGCATTGGGACTTGATATAGCATCAGCTAAATTAAAAGAAAATAAACATACAGTGGCGGTGATTGGTGACGCGGCTATCAGTGGCGGATTGGCTTTTGAAGGATTGAATAACACCTCCTTCTACAAAAATAATCTGCTGATTGTCTTGAATGATAATCACATGGCTATTGACACGCCCGTTGGTGGTTTGAGCGACTATCTTGTTCGCTTGACTACCTCCAAGACCTACAATAAATGGCGTTATCGCTTTTCTCAATTGATGCAGAAATGGGGATTGATCAATGAGAAGAAAAAAGGACTGATGATTCGTCGTAACAACTCCTTAAAGGCTGCTATTACGAATCAACATAATATTTTCGAAGGATTAAACATCCGTTATTTCGGACCTGTTGATGGACATGATGTTCAGCAATTGGTGAAGATCCTTCGTGAGATAAAAGAGTATGAGGGACCTAAGGTTCTTCATATAAAAACAACAAAAGGAAAAGGATTTAAACCAGCAGAAGAGTCTGCTGCCGAGTGGCACGCTCCTGGTAAATTTAATAAGGAGACGGGCGAACGTATTATTCCGCCAATCACAAAGGATACACCACCTTTGTTTCAGGATGTGTTTGGTCATACATTGTTGGAGTTGGCTCGTGAAAACGAGAAAATTATCGGAATCACACCGGCTATGCCTTCTGGTTGCTCCATGTCATTCATGATGCATGAGATGCCAGACCGCGTCTATGACGTAGGTATATCGGAGGGCCATGCAGTGACCTTCTCTGCAGGATTGGCCAAGGAGGGAATGATGCCATTCTGCAATATCTACTCATCCTTTATGCAACGTGCCTTTGATAATGTGATCCATGATGTCGCTTTGCAGAATCTGGATATGGTCTTATGCTTGGACCGTGCTGGTTTGGTGGGTGCGGATGGCGCTACTCACCATGGTGCATTTGATTTGGCTGCATTCCGTTGCGTTCCGAATCTGACAATTGCGTCACCTATGAATGTCATAGAACTGAGAAACTTGATGTATACGGCTTCTCAGCCAGGACACGGACCTTTTATGATTCGTTATCCTAGAGGAAAGGGCGTCTTACTTGATTGGCATCTGCCATTCCAAACTATGGAGGTGGGTAAAGGATACTGCGTAACGGAAGGAGATGATGTTGCTGTATTGTCTCTCGGACCGTTGGGTTATACTGTACAAAAGGCCATTTCAAAGGCTAAAGAATTGGGATTGTCGGTTGCTCACTACAACATGCTCTTCTTAAAACCGTTGGATGAGACGTTGCTGCATGATGTGGCTAAGAAGTTCAAGAAGATTGTGACAGTGGAAGATGGTGTTATAAAAGGAGGTTTCGGTTCCGCCGTGTTGGAATTCCTTGCAGACAATGGCTATACGGGTCACGTAGTGTCTCGTGTTGGTTTGCCAGATCAATTTGCAACACATGGTACGCCAGATGAATTGTATCATCTTTACGGAATGGATGCGGATGGTGTCTTGAAGGTTATACAAGAGATAAACAGGAAGATTCCTTGAATCTGATTTTTAGGACTCACTAAAAGAAATAACAAAAATTTAATTTTACACGACTATGAGTGGAACAAAAATTATTGCGATTGTAGCTGGTGCCTTATTGGCTATTTTCTTGTTATTGAATTTTGTTTTTACTGAGACTCTCGAATATTATGAAGCAGTGTGGGATAATACAGTACCTGCGTACGTCTCATTCCGAGATAGGTATCCGGAAGGGAAATATATCAATGAGACGAATAAGAGAAAATCTTTGCTGGAAGATGATTATTTTGCACAAAAACGTAAGAAGGATGATCTTCGTGCGTATGAAGAGTTCTTGCATGCCTTCCCTGCAGATAAATATACTGCAGAGGCGACAAGATTGAGAGACTCTTTGTTGCAAATACAAAGTGATATCGAAAAATATGGAAACAACTCCTTGTCAAATGGAGAATTTCCATATCAAGCCTTTTTTGGTGAAAATGCAAAATCAAACAAGAAATTCAATACAGACGTTGTTGTAGTTGCACCTGTGGCATTTGATATGATTGCAGTAATCAAAGAGAATGATGAAAATGGAAAGGTGGTGGCTCATGCATATGTGGCAGCAGACAGTACGTATACGTTCAATATCGATAATGGAAAATATCAGATGTTCTTCTACATAGGTAATGGATGGAACCCTAATAAGCAGATGGAAGATGGCGTGTTAGGAGGATTCGTGCGGAATGAAACCTATTCGAAAGATGATCCTGTGTCGTTGGCTAATGAGGTGATTACATATCGCTTGAGTATGAGACAACGTAAGAATTCATATAAGTCAAGTTCGAGGTTTGAAGTCTTCCATAGAAAATAAACTTTTTATAATACCCACCTAAAGTTTGATGAAATGGCTATACAATTACCACCCGAATGGATTCCTCAGTGTTGTGTCATGCTGACATGGCCTCATGAGAATACGGATTGGAATTATATATTAGAGGATGTCACTCGTTGCTATATCAACATAGCACATGAGATTGCAAAACGTGAACGATTACTGATTGTTTGTCAGGATGAGGAAAAGGTTCGTTCTCTATTGTCTGATATAGAAGACCGAATCTTGTTCTGTCAAATGAATACGAATGATACTTGGGCGCGAGACCACGGACCAATAACTGTCTATGTGGATGGGCAACCTTGTTTGTACGATTTCCAATTCAATGGATGGGGACTCAAATTTGCTGCTAATTTGGATAATCAGATTACGCGTAATTTGTATGCCTCAGACCTTTTCCCTGCACATACGGGTTATTTTAACTTCCTGCACTATGTGTTGGAAGGGGGCAGTATCGAGTCGGATGGGTGTGGAACACTTTTGACGACAAAGGAGTGCCTATTGTCGAAAAACAGAAACGAACATCTACAGCAAAATGAGATAGAGGATTTCCTAAAAGATATATTTGGATTAAAACGTATCCTGTGGCTTAATCATGGTTGGTTGGCTGGAGATGATACAGACAGTCATATTGACACCTTGGCACGTTTCTGTGGCAAGGATGCTATTGCGTATGTACAGTGTACAGATAAAAATGATGAGCACTACGAGGAGTTAAAGGCGATGGAAGAGGAATTGAAATCATTCACTATGGAAGATGGAAATCCCTATTTCTTAGTGCCACTTCCTATGCCAGATGCTCAATATGAGGATGATTTTCGTTTGCCTGCAACATATGCTAATTTCTTAATTATCAATGGAGCCGTTCTTGTGCCGACTTATCAGTGTAAGCAAGATATGGTGGCATTAGGAAGGTTACAGAAGGCCTTCCCGAATCACGAGGTGGTCGGGATCGATTGTTCTACATTGATACGTCAGCATGGCTCTTTGCATTGCGTGACAATGCAGTTGCCACTGGGCGTTTTATAGTTAGTTAGGTTCTACACATAAAATTTACGTTCTATGAAGGTAGGTTTGATTCAACAACATAACACGTCTGATGTTAAAGATAACATTCAGCGTTTGGTTCAAAAAGTGAGAGAGTGTGCTGCACAAGGTGCAGAACTGGTTGTAATGCAGGAGTTGCACAATGCCCTCTATTTCTGTCAGGAAGAGGATGTCAATCAGTTTGATTTGGCAGAGACGATACCAGGTCCGTCGACCGACACATTCTCAGCTTTGGCTAAAGAACTGAAGGTGGTGATTGTCCTTTCCTTGTTTGAGAAGAGGGCAGTCGGACTCTATCATAATACAGCAGTGGTGATTGAGAAAGATGGAACCATTGCAGGCAAATACCGTAAGATGCACATACCAGATGATCCAGCCTATTACGAGAAGTTCTATTTCACACCAGGTGATTTAGGTTTCAATCCGATAAAAACATCAGTAGGTACATTAGGTGTGTTGGTTTGTTGGGATCAATGGTATCCAGAAGCAGCCCGTCTAATGGCGTTGGCAGGTGCCGATCTTCTTATCTATCCAACAGCTATAGGATGGGAGAGTACCGATCCGCAAGATGAGAAAGACAGACAATTAGATGCGTGGATTATCTCTCAAAGAGGTCATGCGGTTGCAAATGGTTTGCCAGTTGTCTCTGTCAATCGAGTAGGATATGAGTCAGACCCATCGGGTGTTACCAATGGCATCACCTTCTGGGGTGATAGTTTTGTGGCAGGTCCGCAAGGAGAGTTTCTCGCTCGTTTATCCAATACAGAAGAACAGATTGCCGTTGTGGAGGTCTCTTTGAAACGTTCCGAGGATGTGCGTCGTATATGGCCGTTCCTTCGAGATCGTCGTATTGATTCTTATACGGAGATCTTGAGACGCTATCGGGACTAATTAACAAAAGGAGGATAGTTATTAACAAAAAAAGGTTGAAAACTATTTCATGGATAGCAAAATCAGGACTTTAAGCAAAATAAAAACGAAAGAGACCACTTGACATTCTTTTCTATAGTCAAAAAATATTTTATCTTTGCGCTAACAATTAAAAAGATACTTTTGTATGGGAAAGATAATATCATTAGCAAATCAGAAGGGTGGCGTGGGTAAAACAACCACGACAGTCAATCTAGCGGCATCCTTAGCTGTCTTAGAGAAAAAGGTGTTGATTGTGGATGCAGATCCGCAGGCGAATGCCTCCTCTACGTTTGGATATGATGTTCGTAGATTGGCACATCCAGATAAGACTGTTTATGAGTGTTTGTTAGGGTCGATAGATCCGCACGATGCAGTTTTAGATACCGAATTGGATAATTTGAAGATTATCCCTTCTCATATAAATCTTGTTGGAGCTGAGGTTGAATTGGTATCGATGGAGAATCGTGAAATGTATATGAGAAATACATTGGGCAAGTTGAAAGACGAATACGACTATATTTTCATAGATTGTTCTCCATCATTAGGATTGATTACATTGAATGCTCTAACGGCAACGGATTCAGTGATTATACCTGTACAATGTGAGTTTTTTGCGTTGGAAGGAATTTCTAAGTTGCTGAATACGATTAAGTTGGTTAAGAGTAAGTTGAATCCTGACTTGGAAATCGAAGGATTTGTGCTGACAATGTATGATCCACGTACCAGACTTAACAACCAAGTGGTTGAGGATGTACGTTCTCATTTCGATGATATGGTGTTTAAGACCATCATTCAACGTAACATTAAGTTGAGTGAGGCTCCTAGTTTCCACAAACCAGTTATCACGTATGATGCAGAGTCGAAAGGCGCACAGTGTTATATGCAGTTGGCTCAGGAGTTGTTGGAACGTAATAAGGTAAATAATTAATCGTAGATGATATGGCAAAGAAATTAGGTGGTTTAAGTAGTGGTTTGGATGATATGGACATCGACACCTCTTCTCTGAGAAAAGGTGGCGGTGTGAATGCTCTTTTCGGAGATACCAATGTGAAGGTGGATGGAGCGTCTTCCATCAACGAAATAGACATTGCTGATATCGAAGCCAATCCAGACCAACCTCGTCGCGAGTTTGATGAAGAGGCATTAGAAGAATTGGCAGATTCTATCAAGCAAATGGGTGTCATACAACCTATCACTTTGCGTAAATTAGCTGATCACAAATACCAAATTATTGCTGGTGAGCGTCGTTTCCGCGCTTCACAGAAGGCTGGACTGAAAAAGATTCCAGCTTATGTTCGTGAAGTGTCTGACGAACAAGTAATGGAGATGGCTCTGATTGAAAATATTCAGCGTGAAGACCTGAATGCCATCGAAATCGCACTCTCATACCAGAATTTGATGGATAAGTGTGACTATACGCAGGATCAACTGAGCGATCGTGTTGGTAAGAAACGTGCGACAGTATCCAATTACGTTCGTTTGCTTCGTTTGCCTGCTGAGATTCAAATGGGCATCAAGGATAAAAAAATCGATATGGGTCACGCCAGAGCATTGCTCGGTGCAGAGAACTCTGTCGATCAATTGTCCATTTATAATGAAATATTAAAAAACGGACTCTCTGTCAGAAAAGTGGAGGAGATGATTCGAAACATTGGTAAAAAATCTACAAAAACCAGTAAGGAAAGTAAGAGTTTACCAGAAGAATATGATTCTCTAAAGTCTCGTCTCTCTTCTTTGTTCGAATCAAAGATCGATTTATCATGCGATTCAAAAGGAAAAGGGAAAATCACCATTCCTTTCAAAAATGATGATGAGTTCGCTAAAATCATGGAAATTTTTGATTCCATACAAAAATGATTGTTTTTTGTTGAAGAATATTCGCATATTATTTGTTTTTCTTTTTTCACTGCACTGTGGTTTCAGTTATGCGGTGGATGGTGTCTCACCTTCTGCTGCCGATTCCATTTTGACTGATACCGTTGAGGCTGTCATTCCTGAATTCTTTGTTGTTGAGGATAATGCGGGTGATTCCATAAAAAATGTGCAAGCAAAAACGAAAAAAAAGATTGAAGATCAACATATAATGAAGGATTACTTCAAACCTGATCCTAAAAGAGCAACGTGGTATGCTATTGTGTGTCCGGGATTAGGACAAATCTACAATCGTAGTTACTGGAAATTGCCGATACTTTATGGCGGAATGTTGACGTTCACATACTTGATTCGTTGGAATGGAGGTATGTATAACGATTATCATAATGCTTATCATGATATTTTGGACTCCGACCCGACAACTCAGAGTTATTTGTCGTTAGTACCAGAGTATGATGGCTCGCAGACATGGTTGCAATCCACTTTGAAATCGAAGACGGAACGCTACCGCCGTGCTCGTGATTTGAGTACGTTTGGTATGGTGGCTTTGTATCTTGTTAGCGTTGTCGATGCGTTCGTAGATGCTCACCTTTACGATTTCACTGTGACGGATGACCTCACAATGAGACTGGAACCTGTCTTTAATACAAATGGCTTTGGCGGTTCTATGTATGATAATCAATCAATGTACGTCGGACTTCAATGTAGTTTTAGTTTTAAATAATATATAATGAAACGCGCGCTTTTAATTTTTTCTCTTGGTTTTTCTTTTTCTTTGCATGCAGTAGAGAAGTCTGATACTTTGTCTCTTGAGGAAGTTTTCACTGAAGATGCTTTGGCTGCCGATTCCCTTTTGTCTTCTACACCTGATTCTGTCGTTAATCAGATGGAAAAAGACTACCCAGAATCGTTGGAATCTAATCTAAATGCTCTTTTAAGCATTTATCCTAATACAGTACTCTCTTCAAATTGTGTCTCTGATAGCGTGGGACCACAAATTGATGATTCGCTGACTATGGCGAGATTGCAGAAGATTCCTGCTCTCTTCGAGTTGGTTTACAATCCGATTGTGAAAAAGTACATTGAGTTGTATACCATCCGTCGTCGGAAACAGATGGAGTATATGTTGGGCGTAGGCAACTACTATTTCCCTATTTTTGAACAAGCATTGGATGCTGCCGAACTGCCGATTGAATTAAAATATCTTCCAGTGATAGAATCGGCTTTGAATCCTCGTGCTTTCTCTGTTGCTGGTGCTTCTGGTCTATGGCAGTTTATGTATGGTACGGGTAAGTTGTATGGCTTGCAAGGAAATAGCTTGATTGATGAACGTAGAGACCCTATAAAGGCAACTGCAGCAGCTGTTCGCTATTTGAAAGACCTATATCGTATCTACAACGATTGGGCTCTCGTTATTGCTGCATACAACTGTGGGCCTGGTAATGTGAACAAAGCCATCAGACGTTCTAATGGTAAAAAAGATTATTGGGCTATCTACCCTTATCTTCCTAAGGAGACAAGAGGTTATGTGCCAGCTTTTATCGCTGCTACTTATGCAATGACCTATTACAAGGAACATAAGATTTGTCCGGCTCGTGTGGAATTGCCTTTCATCTGTGATACTATCCGTTTGAACGATCGACTTCATTTGGCTCAAATATCAGAGGTGATGGGTATCAATTTGGAGGTGCTGAGAAATCTTAACCCTCAGTATAGAAAAGATATTATTCCAGGTAATGGAGAAACGTACACATTATGTTTGCCTCAGCGTAAAGTGAATGATTTTATTAATCTGAAAGATTCCATCATTGCTTATAAGGCAGATTCTTTTAATGTCATCACGCGCGTTCAGGTTTTGCCTGCTGCAGCCGATCCTTACTTTAGAGCTCCTGGTGGAGGTGGAAAGGGTACGTATGTTGTTCGTAAAGGTGATACGCTGTATTCTATTGCCAAAAAGAAGAAAGTACCTGTAAGTAAGATTAAGAAATGGAATAACCTACGTTCCGACCATATCTACATCGGCCAAAAACTGAAGATATATTAATGATTATAGATACTAAAAATGAAAGGGGAATGCTCGGTTGAACATTCCCCTTTTTCGTTTATATTTTGTCTTTAATTTGGACTCTGTAGGGACGTGGCGTGCCTCGTCTGTTGTACTTGTTTTAAGCCAACTCTTTTACAATCTCCTTTGCAAAATCGGAGAGTGTAGTGTCTCTTGCTCCCATAATTAAGATGACGTCACCGCTTTTGGCATTTTTCTGTAAAAACGGAATCATCTCTTTTCTGTCAGGGAAGTAGATAATCTGTTGACTCTTCTTTTCAATCTCTTTCACTACATCAGCGGTTGTCACTTCTCTTGTGACTGTTCCACCTGCATAATAGACGTCAGACAAAATCAGTGTGTCAGTAGGTCGTAGAGCTGCGATGGTCTCTGTTTCCAACTCTTTGTGCATAAATTTCAACGGACCAAATCCGTGAGGTTGAAACCATGCGAAGACTCTTTCTCCAACGGTCTGACATGCTTTGATTGCACATACAATCTCAGCTGGATTATGGGCGAAGTCATCTATCACAGTTATGCCCTTTGCCGTGCCAGCTAATTGTGTGCGGCGGTAGATACCTCTGTACTGACTTAATGCTTTGGCACAATCGGCAATGCTGACGCCAATCGAATGACAACAAGCTATGGCAGCCAATGCATTCTCCATGTTATGCTTTCCGATAACTGGTATGGTCACCTTCTCTCCATTGCATTTGAATGAGATGGAAAACCCTTCCTGCTTAAAATCTGTTCCGTTAAATCCGCATGAAACATCGACACCGAAATCATATTGTTTGTCGACTGACAACTCTTTACTTTTTGGGTGACTTTGGTTGACGATGAAACGTTGGGTGGTATGGTCGCGGAAGGTCTTAAACAAGGCTGTCAGTTCGTCATACTCCTTGTGGTCGCGGTCCATATTGAGTAAAAGAGCAATTTCAGAGGTGTAGTTGACGATGGATCCGTCTGATTCATCAGCCTCAATCACCAGCCAATCACTTTTGCCCACCCATGCATTGCCAGGCAACCATTTCTCTTGTAGAGAGGTGAGTCCTGCACCACTCATGATAGAAGGGGAGACACCATTTTCTTCCAAGATGTGAAAGATCATAGCAGTAGTGGTGGATTTTCCAGATGTTCCACCCACTGCGATTGTTCGCTTTGTCCTTGAAATGGAGGCCAACAATTCAGATCTTTTTATGATGGGAATATTTAATTCTTTTGCTTTCTGATATTCAATGTTTGTCTCTTCTATGGCAGTGGATACAACCAGTACGTCAACGTCTGGTGTGACACCCGACGCATCTTGAAAATAACATTGAATACCTTGTTGTTCGAATTGCTCTTGAATGAGCATTTTATTTTCTTTGTTGAAGAGTCTGTCACTTCCAGAGACCTTCTTTCCAGTGCCTCTCAGATATTGAGCGATGGCACTCATGCCTGTACCAGCAATGCCCACGAAGAAGAAATGTTGGTGGACTTGGTAATCATATTGATTCGTCATTGTCGTTTACTTTTGTTGTGTCTTTGTTGATAATGGGTAATATCAATGTACATAGGAAACCGAATACACAGAAGAATACGATTTCTATGACGTGTGCGATTGCTGCGAAGGTACCAGCTTGTGATTGTGTGATGCCATACAGCATAAGTGCTTGTATGGTCATGTACTCATAGGCGCCGATACCACCTTGAGTAGGGACGATCATACCCAGTGCTCCAAACACGTATGTCACCAATCCAGCTTCCATAGATAGGTCTTTGGAGAAGTCGAACAACCAGAAGGTGGTGTAGAGCATTAGATAATACATGAAAAAGATGAGAAAACTATAGAGTAGGAACAATCCCTTCTTTTTTATCTTGGTGAATGATTTGAGTCCGTTCCAGATTCCCACGCCCACACCTTTGAATTTTTGAAAGAATTTCAATTGCGCAATTTTCTTTCTGAAGAAGATGAAGATGATGGCACACAAAAGAATTACACCCCATAGATAGGGATTGGTAACGAAATTGACAAGTTTGTCTAACAAATTAACGTTGGCTAAAAAGTCAACCATGACATCATATTCAAACAAAGCAGCAAGGAAGACGATAGAGAAGGTGATGATAAGGTCGAAGGCGCGTTCTGTTATGACAGTTCCTACCAATTCACTCATTGGAATTCCTTCGTATTTAGTTAGGATGCCACAACGAGCAATTTCGCCACCCCTTGGAATAAGGTGGTTGACGAAATATCCGATCATCACAGCCACAAGTGTATTCTTTGTTTTTGGAACTTTAGCGACAGGTTCTATTAGCATATTCCAACGCAAAGCACGAAACCAAGTGCTGAGGAAGCAGATGATGATGGGAAAGATGATAAATCCCCAGTGTGCATTTTTTAGATTTTCCTTTACATCATTGAGGTCTATTTGTTTGTAGACTAAATAAAAAATCAAAATACCTAAGCCTAATGATATGATTATCTGTATCGCGTTTTTTAGTTTCTTATTCATCATTATAATTTTTTATGGGTGGGTTCTATAAATGCAAAAGCACCAAAAAGTTTATCGATTCATAATTCATACTTTTTAATTCAAATTGGTGAATTTATCGAACTTACCTATGGAACACACCTTATATGTTATTGCAAAGATACTTTTTTTTCTTTCCATTTGAAAATAAAGAGTTCTTGATGGCATTTTTTTTACATAAAATGGCTCGGTTTTAAACCTTTTTTTTACCTTTGCGTAATTATAAATGTGTCAACTTTAGATAATCAATGGAAGATGATAGTTACGCCCAAGAAATTCTTAGGGCAACATTTTTTGAAAGATCTGAATATTGCCCAGAATATTGCTGATAGTCTGGCTATAACGGGACCAACGAATGTACTTGAAGTAGGTCCTGGAATGGGCGTTTTGACACAATTCTTATTAAAAAATCCACAAATCAATTTAAAGGTTGTCGAGTTAGATCGGGAGTCTGTCGTTTATCTAAACGAAAATTTCCCTGATCTGAAGGGACGTATTTTGGCAGAAGATTTTCTGAAATTAGATATTTCCAATTTGTTTGGAGGAGAATCATTCTGTGTGATTGGTAATTATCCGTACAATATTTCCAGTCAGATATTTTTCAAGGTGTTGGAGCATCGTGATTTGGTGCCTATATGTTCTGGAATGATACAGAAAGAGGTGGCAGAGCGGATTGCAGCCAAACCGAATAGTAAAGCTTATGGTATATTAAGCGTGCTGTTGCAGGCTTTTTATGATATAGAATATTTGTTTACCGTACACGAACATGTTTTCGACCCACCTCCGAAGGTGAAATCGGCTGTGATTCGAATGCGTCGGAATGGTGTTCAACGGTTGGACTGTGATGAGTCGTTGTTCATAAAGGTGGTCAAGACCTCGTTCAATCAAAGACGTAAGATGCTTCGAAACTCAATATCGCCGTTGGTTCCAAAGGATTCCTTGCTATTGCAAGACCCAATTGCCACGAAAAGACCGGAGCAATTAAGTGTGCAGGAATTTGTCTCTTTGACGAACCGAATAGAGAAAGAAATGAAATAAAAAAATTGTGGTACTGACTATGTAGTTGTCGAATGACGGCACAGACAAAATAAAAAGTAAGGTATGCAACAAAATATACAACAAGTCAGATTGTTTTACTTTGATAATAACAGATTGAAGATAGCAAAGGATATTGACATCTTAAAAGAGATTCCTTTGAGTAATTTTGTATGGATTGACTTGAATAATGTTGCCCCGGAAACTGAGTCGGAATTGGAGCAGTTCCTGAAAATCTACATTCAGGAGGAAGAGGAGATCGAAGAGATTGAGATGTCTTCTCGTTACATTGAGACGGAAGATACGATGGTGGCAAACTCCAATTTCTTGTTAGATTCTTATGAGAAAGAGCCAGTCTCTTTCATCTTGAAAAATGGAATCCTCGTTTCCGTACGTGATAATTCAAACTTGAAGTCGTTTAATGAAACCGTAAAGAAGTTGTTTGCGAATCCGCGTAACTATCCAACAGGCTATCATATCTTTGTGGCATTGATGGAGACGCGAGTGGAGTATGATGCGGATATGATCGAGGATGCAACGAGAGACATCACCAAGCTAAGTAAGTCGATGACGGTAGCAGAGGATGTGGATGAAGACGTATTGCTCGCTATCAAAAACATGCAGGAACGTGTCATGCACCTTCGTGAGAACATCATCGATAAGCAGCGTGTGGTTTCCAATGTCTTGAAAAGTGCATTGATACCTGAAGACTTGAAACCTCGCCTGAGCATGGTTATCAAAGATATCAATTCCCTTATCGAACACACGAAATTCGGTTTTGATCGATTGGACTACTTGCAAGATACCTTCCTCGGTTTGGTTAACATCGAACAGAATAAGATCATCAAGATATTTACCGTGGTGTCAGTTATCTTCTTGCCACCAACCTTGATTGCCAGTATGTATGGTATGAACTTCGATTTCATGCCTGAACTACATTGGCGCTTCGGTTACTTGTTCTCAATCATTCTGATGATTGTTGCTTCTGGATTAACATTGTTGTTCTTCAAAAAGAAGAATTGGTTGTAACTTTTTAGTATGTGATAGATATGGCGGAGACGAATTTTGTTGATTATGTAAAGATATATTGCCGTTCAGGTAAGGGTGGAGCTGGTTCTGCTCACCTTCATCGTGAGAAATTTACGCCTAAGGGTGGTCCTGACGGTGGTGATGGTGGTCGTGGCGGTCATATCATCCTTCGTGGCAATAAGAATTATTGGACATTGATCCACTTGAAATATGAAAAACATGTCCTTGCAGGAAATGGTGAGAGTGGTGGTCATAGTCGAAGCTTTGGTGCTGATGGTGAGGACAAAATCATAGAGGTGCCTTGTGGTACCGTTGTATATGATGCCGAGACGGGTGAGTTCTTGTGCGATGTGACAGAGGATAAACAAGAGGTGATCCTTTTGAAAGGTGGTAGAGGAGGATTGGGTAATTGGCACTTCAAATCTGCTACGAATCAAACTCCTCGTTATGCACAGCCAGGCGAACCTGCCATCGAAAAGACGGTCGTAATGGAATTGAAAGTTTTGGCTGATGTCGGCTTGGTTGGTTTCCCTAATGCGGGTAAGTCAACGTTGCTCTCCGTAGTTTCGGCAGCTAAACCAAAAATCGCAAACTATCCATTCACCACGTTGGAACCTAATTTGGGTATTGTCGCTTATCGTGACCAAAAGTCTTTTGCCATGGCAGACATCCCTGGTATCATCGAAGGTGCTTCGGAAGGAAAAGGTATCGGTCTGCGCTTCTTGCGTCATATTGAACGTAATGCCATCTTGTTGTTCTTGATACCAGCCGATTCGGATGATATCATGAAAGAATATAATATATTACTCAACGAGTTGGAACAATATAATGATGAACTGTTGAAGAAACAGAGAATCTTAGCTATATCTAAATCGGATATGTTGGATGAGGAATTGATCCAAGAGATAAAAAAAACACTTCCAACGGATATCCCGACAACATTCTTCTCTTCTGTGACAGGTGATGGTTTGATGGAGTTGAAAGACCTCATTTGGGCGGAACTAAGTAAGGATGTGGATCGACACATGACACTAACTCATAGACCAATGGAGGTCGATGATGATGAGTCTGATGAAGATTTTGATGTCGAAATGGATGATGCTGATGATATAGAAATAGATTGGGACGACGAGGAGGTGAAATAATCTCCTCATCTTTTTCGCTGTCGTTCTGCCTCTGACGACTGTTGTGAGTGGTTGAATTTGTATTATTTACATCATAAAAAACCATGAAATGAAACACGCTTTTGGTATTATTTTGAGACGTATTGTAGTCTCTGTGACACTCGCATTCTTATGTGTGCCTCTCTTTTCAGAAGAGAACTATTCAGCATATTTGTTTGCCTATTTCAAGGGTGAAGGCTTGGCTCAAGGTGAACAAATCTATTTTGCGATTAGTCAGGATGGATTGCATTGGACAGATCTGAACGAGGGAAATCCTGTTTTGACATCCTCGCTGGGTGAAAAGGGACTTCGAGATCCTTTTATTATGCGCTCGGCTGATGGTAGTAAATTTTATGTGATTGCTACCGATTTGAAGATTTATGGGAATGGAAATTGGACTGCAGCACAAACGACAGGAAGTAAATCCATTATGGTATGGGAATCAAACGATTTGATTCATTGGTCAGACCAACGTATGTGTCAGGTGGCACCTCAGGGTGCGGGTTGCACTTGGGCTCCAGAAGCTATTTATAATGATGAGACAGGTGAATACATTGTCTTTTGGTCTTCCAAAATACCATCATCTCAGAATGTGGCTAATAACGATAATACCCACCGCGTCTATTATTGTACTACAAAAGATTTTGTTCGATTCAGTGAAGCAAAGGTCTGGATGGAACTGAAGAATCAAAGCGGAAGAACCATCAGTGTGATTGATGCAACGGCTATTAAAGTAGGCAACACCTACTATCGATTTAAGAAAAATGAGGCGACAGAAGCTCATAAATCGGGTATGCCTTCTTCAGGTAAATATATCATAATGGAGAAGTCCAACTCTTTGTTAGGACAGTGGACAGAAATCAGTTCTGATATGAGTCAGATTTCGGGTGTGGAAGGTCCGACTTGTTTCAAAATGAACAATGAAGATAAATGGTGCTTGTTTTTGGATGATTTCGGAGGAAAAGGTTATTATCCGTTGATAACAAGCGACTTGTCTTCTGGTAAATTTACACAGTTGAGTTCCAATCAGTATTCCTTACCATCGGTGATGCGACATGGATCGGTCATCAATCTGACAGAATCGGAATACTATGGATTGTTGGCACAATATGATCCTAGTCGAATGACAACTGCCTGCATCAATCCTGCACAACGTCAGCAAACGTTGGAAGGTTGGGGTGTCTCACTCTGTTGGTGGGCCAATATGTGCGGTAAATGGGATGACAGTAAGTTGGATGATATCATTCAATTGTTAACGTCTGAGGATGGATTGAATTATAATATATTCCGATATAACATCGGAGGTGGTGACGATCCATCACATTACAACGGACACATGTGTAATGGCAAAGGTAAACGTGCAGAGATGGAGGGCTTTAAGGCAGGAGAGAATACAGGTTATGACTGGACAAAGGATGCTGGACAACGTAAGGTGTTGCAAAAGATTAAGGCAGCAAGACCCGATGCCATATTTGAGGCATTCTCCAATTCGGCTCCTTATTGGATGACCTACAGCGGATGTTCTTCAGGTAATTCCGATGCAGGAAAGGATAATCTGAAACCTGCTTATTACAATCAATTCTGCGATTATCTGATTGAGGTCTGCAAACACTTTAAAGACGAGTACGGAGTTGAATTTAAAACATTAGATCCGTTTAATGAGCCCAACACCAATTATTGGGGTGCTAACGGAGGTCAGGAGGGTTGTCATTTTGATCCTTCTTCTCAAGTTAGTTTGTTACGCGTGTTGTATCCAAAATTAAAACAATCGGGTCTGAAGACCGTCATCTCGGCATGTGATGAGACAAGTGTCACTACTGCCATTGATGAGTTGAAACTCTATATCAAAGAGGGTGATATCGTACCGATGTTAGGTCAGTTCAATGTGCATACCTATGGAGGTAATGTGATGGATAAGTCCAATCTTCGTGATCTGATCTTCGAAACAAAACTGCCGTTCTGGATGTCGGAAACAGGTGCAGGAGGCACAGGTATAGCAGGTAACCTTTCGTTGGCACAACGTATGTTTGATGATATGAATTATCTCTTGCCACAGGCCTGGGTTGATTGGCAGTATGTGGAGGAGGGTAATGATCAATGGTGTTTGATAAAAGGTGATTTCAGCAGACAGAGCTACTCCATTGTGAAGAATTGTTATGTGCGTATGCAGGTGACTCGGTTCATCAAGCAGGGATATACATTGCTTTCAACAGGTAAGAGTGATTTGCTGGCAGCCATCAGTCCGGATGGAACAGAATTGGTGGTAGTGATGTTGAATACGAACACATCGGATAAGTTGATCAACCTTGATTTGTCTATGTTGAAGAATCTTTCTTCAACCGCCTCCTTGTATGTCACAAACTCAAAATATGACTGCAAGAAGATGTCAGACATCGAGATAGAAAACCATCAGTTGAACTATTTGATGGGACCACAGGAGATTTCAACGGTAATCATAAAGATGGATAAGAGTGATGGTGTGGAACTCTTCAAGGAGGATGTGCCATACATGATGGTGCCTCGCTCTGCCACATCAGTAGTGAAAGCCGTGGGAGATGGATTGAAACTATCCCTCTTCTCAGCAGAAGACACCTTGCAAAGATGGTATTTCCATCCATTGAGTAATGGTAATTATTGCATCTACACGAAACATGATGGACAGAAATTAGCGATTACTGACGATGGTACTTATTATTTGAAACTCTCCTCATACAATGAAAACAATAAACAACAACAATTTAAAATAGAAGCGTTGGATGATTGTTGTTTCAAGGTGATATCTGCCTCAAATGGCAAGCTGTTTGATCTGGAAGGCGTTAATACTACATCAGGTACAAGTGTTGGTGTTTGGGAAGCCGGTGCGACAGGTGAGAATGCCCATCGCGAATGGCGCGTGTTGGCATTTCCATACACATATAAGTCAACAGGTGAGGAGTCTGTTGTGACAGAGCATAATATGGATGCTATGCCTTATGTTTTTGGTGAGAAAAACAACATAAAAATCTATAATTTAGCAGAAAACAGCATGGATATCTGCGTGTATGACGTGAATGGCGTATGCGTACATCGCATGACAAACGAGAAAAGATCTATTCTCTCTCTTCCATGCAAACAAGGTGTTTATGTAGTAAAACTATTGGTGAACGGACAAGAGAAGACAGACAAAGTGATTGTAAAATAATCCTTTCTTTCATAAATTTTGGTGGGTTCTATAAAAAGTTCATCAAGCCATATTCATGCTATTTATTTAAAAATGGTGAATTTATAGAACTTACCTTATGTTTTATGAGAAAAAAAAACTAATTTTGTGCCCAATTTGTCAGTGGTTAAAAGCGGAGAAATTAAATAAATAATATAAAAATAGATATGGCTTCTCAAGAAGATGTTTTTAAACAATTAGTGTCTCACTGTAAAGAGTATGGTTTTGTATTCCCTTCAAGTGAGATCTATGGTGGTTTAGGCGCTGTATATGACTATGGTCAGAATGGTGTCGAGTTGAAGAATAATATAAAGAAATTTTGGTGGGATAGTATGACGCTGTTGCACCAAAACATTGTTGGAATTGATGCAGCAATTTTCATGGATCCTACTACATGGAAGGCATCTGGACACGTAGATGCATTTAATGATCCATTGATTGATAATCGTGATTCAAAGAAACGTTATCGTGCTGACGTGTTGATTGAAGATCAAATTGCTAAGTATGATGATAAGATCAACAAAGAGGTAGAGAAAGCTGCTAAGAAGTTTGGAGACGCATTTGATGAGGAGAAGTTCAAAAGCACCAACCCTCGTGTGTTGGAACACATTGAGAAACGTGATGCACTTCATGCTCGTTTTGCAAAAGCATTGAACGATAATAACTTGGATGAACTAAAACAGATCATCTTGGATGAGGATATCGTATGTCCTATTAGTGGAACAAAGAACTGGACAGATGTTAAGCAATTTAACTTGATGTTTAAGACGGAAGTTGGTTCGACTGCAGATAGCACTACTACCATCTACCTTCGTCCAGAGACTTGTCAGGGTATCTTTACTAACTTCTTGAACGTACAAAAAACGGGTCGTATGAAGATTCCTTTTGGTATCGCTCAGATTGGTAAGGCTTTCCGTAATGAGATCGTTGCTCGTCAGTTCATCTTCCGTATGCGTGAGTTTGAGCAAATGGAGATGCAGTTCTTCTGCAAACCTGGTACAGAAATGGAGTGGTTCAAGCATTGGAAAGAGTTCCGTATGAAATGGCATAAGTCATTAGGCTTGGGCGACCAGAAATATCGTTACCACGATCATGATAAATTGGCTCACTATGCTAATGCAGCTACAGATATCGAGTTCCAAATGCCATTCGGATTCAAAGAGGTGGAGGGTATTCACTCTCGTACTAATTGGGATTTGTCTCGTCACGGAGAATTCTCTAAGAAGAAATTGGAATACTTCGATCCAGAAGAGAATAAATCTTACATCCCTTACGTAATCGAGACTTCCATCGGTGTGGACCGTATGTTCCTCTCTGTTATGGCTGGTTCTTACAAGGAAGAGGCTCTAGAAGGTGGCGACAAACGTGTTGTCTTGACATTGCCTCCTGCATTGGCTCCTGTTAAGTGTGCTATCCTTCCATTGTTGAAGAAAGATGGTCTTCCAGAGAAGGCTACTGAGATCATGAACGAGTTGAAGTTTGATTATAAGTGTGCTTACGAGGAGAAAGACACTATTGGAAAACGTTATCGTCGTCAGGATGCTATCGGAACTCCATTCTGTGTGACTGTGGATCATCAGACTTTAACTGATAACACTGTAACATTGCGTTATCGTGATACAATGGAGCAAGACCGTGTGAAAATCGAAGATTTGCACAAGATTATCGGTGATGCGGTTAACATGCGCAATTTGTATAAGAAGATTGTTGGTTAATCCAATCCAATACCAATAAAGCAAAGAGGACTCTGCTATAGCTGGGTCCTCTTTTTTGAAATTAAAAATATTATCAATCCATCGGACAGTTACCCTCATGCAAATGTACATCGACGTCATATTACCATTGGCTTTGGCAAACACCTATACGTATAGGATGCCAGAAGAACTACAGTCGGATGCCAAGGTGGGTGCGCGTGTGATTGTGCCATTTCAGAAAAGTAAATTCTATACGGCATTGATCTACAATGTTCATTTCACAGAACCACAAGGTTTTGAGGTAAAAGAGGTTATCGCTCTTTTGGATTCTCAAAGCATTGTTCGTCCACAGCAACTAAAACTATGGGAGTGGATAGCCAAGTACTATCAATGCACGTTGGGTGAAGTGTTCAAGGCGGCGTTGCCGTCCGGACTTAAGATGGAGAGTGAAACAATCATATCGGCTGTGCCTGATTTTGAGGCCTCTTCACCCTTGAAAGATAGAGAACAACACTTGTTGGACTTGTTGGGTAATAAGTCGGTCTCCATTAGCGAACTGAACAAGGCAATGGATATGAAGAATGTCCTGCCTCTCGTAAAACGTATGATGGAGATGGGTGCGGTTGAAATTACGGAATCCATTGAGGAAAAATATAAACCTAAAATGGATTTCTTTGTACGTCTTTCTGAATTCTATCATAAAGAGGATCAACTCTCTGCTCTCATCGATTCTTTGGCTAAATATCCTAAGCAGGAGCAGATGATAATGACCTATCTGCAACTTTCACAATTCCTACAGAAAAGAGCTGTGCAAGAGGTCTCCAAAAGAGAGCTGCTGAAACGATGCGATTCTGTTTCGGCGCTTGGCACACTTGAGAAGAAAGGTGTGCTTGAGGTATATAAGAAAGAGGTCGGACGATTGAATGCCAAGGTGAATGAGGTGAATCCTCTATCTCCATTATCAGAAGTTCAACAACGGGTGTATGAAAGTATTCTGCAACAGTTCGCAGAGAAACAAACCGTTCTGTTACATGGTGTCACATCATCAGGTAAAACAGAAATCTATCTTCATCTGATACAACACATGATGGAGCAAGGTAAGCAGGTGTTGTTCCTGTTGCCAGAGATTGCTCTGACCACTCAGATTACCAACCGATTGCGTCGTGTGTTAGGAAACAGTCTGTTGGTCTACCATTCAAAGTTCTCCGATGCAGAACGAGTGGAGGTGTGGAAACGCCTGTTGGATGATAATTCAGATGTGAAGGTGATATTAGGTGTTCGTTCATCCGTCTTTTTACCGTTCAAAGATTTAGGATTGGTGATTGTGGATGAGGAACATGAAAACTCCTATAAACAATTTGACCCAGCACCGCGCTATCATGCAGGCAATGCCGCTATCGTATTGGGACATATCATGCATGGAAATGTGTTGTTAGGATCGGCAACCCCTTCTATCGAAACCTATACAAATGCGCAGAAAGGCAAGTATGGCTTTGTGGAGTTGATGGAGCGCTACGAAGGCATTGAGATGCCAGAGATCCTTGTGGCAGACGTAAAAGAAGCAAGACGCAAGAAGGAGATGGTGATGCATTTCACCCCATTGCTGTTGACGCAAATGAGAAAGGCTTTGGAACGAAAGGAACAGGTCATCTTGTTTCAAAACAGACGAGGTTATTCTCCCTATATGGAGTGCCGTACCTGTTCAGCCACACCACGATGCATGAATTGTGATATCAGCCTTTCGTATCATAAGAATACCAATCAGTTGGTCTGTCACTATTGTGGCTATTCGATACCTGTTCCCTATACCTGTCCGGCATGTGGAATGCCCACGTTGTCGCCTGTAGGTTTAGGTACAGAACAGATAGAAGCAGAGGTGGAACAGCTGTTTCCAGAGGCGAAGGTGGCACGCCTGGATTTGGATGTCGCTAAATCGCGTAAAAGCTACGAAGGAATCATCTCCCAATTTGAACAGGGTGAAATCGATATCCTTGTGGGAACACAGATGATTTCCAAAGGATTGGACTTTGAAAGAGTTCGCTTGGTGGGAATTATGAATGCGGATTCAACCCTGAACTTCCCTGATTTTCGGTCGTTTGAGCGATCATTCCAAATGTTCTCGCAGGTGGCGGGACGAGCAGGTCGTAAGAACAATCGAGGCATCGTAGTGCTTCAGACGGGGGCACCCGACCATCCCGTTGTGCAAATGGTTCGACAGAATGATTATCAAGGAATGTTTCGTCAGCAGATGATAGAACGCTATGAGTATAAATATCCACCTTACTATCGCTTGATTTTTGTCTATTTGAAATCAAAAGACCCGTTAGTATTGGATAGTGCAGCCAATTGCCTTGCCGATGGAATGAGAAAGGTCTTTGCAGATAGAGTATATGGACCAGACAAACCATTAGTGGCTCGAATACAGACGTTTTACCTAAAAAAAATAATGTTGAAGGTGGAGGCCCAAGCATCCTTCGATAAAGCAAAAGAGCTATTGAGAGAATTGACGAATGAGTTATTGGCACAGAAGGCATACAAAAACGTAGTTGTCAATGTCGATGTGGATCCAATGTAGTTTTCTTCCAATATTTTTCGTAATTTTGCACCGCATGGTCGAATTACATTCGCCGTGTGTTGGTGCTCATTTCATGTAGGGGCGAATAGCATTCGCCTATATTGAATAAAGAAATAACTTTTTGAAAAAATATGAAGTTTGATGAATTGAATTTAGAGCAAAGTCTGATGGAAGGACTTTCCGCAATGAATTTTCAAGATATGACGCCTGTGCAAGAACAGGCAATCCCTTTGATTTTAGACGGTAAAGATATTATAGCATGTGCTCAGACGGGTACAGGAAAAACGGCAGCCTATCTGTTGCCGTTGTTAAATAAGATGTTGACGGAAAAACATGATGAGGATGCGGTGAATGCCATTATTATGGCACCTACTCGAGAGTTGGCACAGCAGATAGATCAGCAGTTGGAAGGGTTTTCTTATTTTTTACCTGTTAGTTCCGTTGCAGTTTACGGAGGAAATGATGCCGGAGCATGGGACCAGCAGAAGAGAGCCCTGAAGATGGGTGCCGATTTCGTAATCGCTACGCCAGGACGTTTGATTTCACACATTTCGTTGGATAATGTAGACTTTTCGAAAGTGAGTTATTTCGTTTTAGATGAAGCCGACCGTATGTTGGATATGGGCTTTTACGATGATATAATTCAGATTGTGAAGAAGTTGCCTGAGAAACGTCAGACTATTATGTTTTCTGCTACGATGCCACCTAAAATACGTAAATTGGCAGAAACCATCTTGCACGAGCCAGCTATGGTGAATATCGCCATCTCCAAACCAGCCGATGGCATAGAACAAGGAGCCTATGTATGTTATGAAGCGCAGAAATTACGCCTGCTCACATCCATATTGAAAAACGATGAAACGTTAAAAACCATTGTCTTTTCCTCTTCAAAATTGAAAGTGAAGGAGATGACCCGACAGTTGCGTCGCCAAGGAGTACAAGTGGCTGAGATTCATTCAGATTTGGATCAAGAAGAACGAGATGCCGCTTTGTTGGATTTCAAAAATGGGAAGGTGAAGGTGCTTGTTGCCACTGATATTGTTTCGAGAGGTATTGATATTGATGATATTGAGTTGGTCATCAATTATGATGTGCCACGAGATGTAGAAGATTATATCCACAGAATTGGTCGTACGGCTCGAGCTAATCGAAAGGGTAGAGGTCTCACCTTTATTTCGGAGGAAGATCAGGAGAGATTCTATAAAGTAGAACGCTTTTTGAATAAGGTGATTGATAAGTTGCCTATTCCGGAGGATTTGGGCGACGGACCAGAGTACGCTCCAAAGCCAAAGAGTAAGGGCCCTCGAAGAGGTAGAGGAGGTCATCGCAATCGCAGAGGAGACCACTCATCGTCTCTGCCACATAGAAATGTGAGGAGAGGGAATCCACAAGAGAAACCTGTAAACGAGCATAAAGAGAACGAGAGACGAGAAGGAGAGGGAAAGACATCATCTCAGCATCGAAGAAGACCTTTCCACAGAAATAAGAAGAGAGAAGAGAATGGAAACACACAAAGAAGATCAGATGGAGCAAAAGAAGTATAACATATTATTTGTATGTCTAGGAAATATTTGTCGTTCAGCAGCGGCAGAGGCCGTGATGAAGTCTATTTTGAAGAAGCATAACGACGAACGATTTTATGTAGATTCAGCAGGTATCCTTAGTTATCATCAAGGAGAACCAGCAGATTCGAGGATGCGCTATTTCGCTGGGCAACGAGGTTATGATGTAACATCCATATCCAGACCAGTGAAAGGGTATGACTTTGAACAATTTGATATAATTATTGGTATGGATGATTCCAATGTGGAGGATTTGAAGGAACGAGCAACAACGATCGAGCAGGAGAGTAAGATTCATAAGATGACGGAGTTTACCACACGGACATCAGCCACGAGTGTGCCAGATCCCTATTATGGTGGAAATGAAGGGTTTGAGCGTGTGATGGATTTGTTGGAGGAGACCTGTGAGGGGTTGTATCAGTATTTGATCCGTACGATTTATGCATAAAATCGTATAAATATACATCTGTCAAAAAGATAGTATAAGAGGTAAAAAAGGGTGACAGAGGCTTGAAAAAGGGTGGTTTCGTGTCGGTAAATAAGAGAAGAATAGATGCCAGGCGTGATATTGGGGGCAAGAAGTGACAAAATGATTTTATTTAAAGGTTTTCTCTGACAAAAATTTTTTATAAATTTTGAATAATAAACTTTTTGCTAAAAAAAACTGAAAAAAAATTTTTTATGTAAGTGAATAAGTTTGTATATTTGCATTGTTTTTGAATAAAAACGGTAAGATAAGATTGATTCGGAAAAAGAATACTAGTAATTTAAATTTTAAATAGAATACAAAATGGATGCAAAAGTAAAAGAATTCATGGACAAGGTGATCGCTAAGAATCCAGGCGAGGCACCATTCCACCAAGCAGTTCAGGAGGTTGTAGAGTCTTTGATGCCATTTATCGAGGCTAACCCTAAGTACAAAGAGGCTAAGATTCTTGAAAGAATGTGTGAGCCTGAGAGAGTAATCATCTTCCGTGTTCCTTGGATTGACGATAAAGGAGAGTTCCAAATCAATCGTGGTTTCCGTGTACAAATGAACAGTGCTATCGGTCCTTACAAAGGAGGTATCCGTTTGCACCCTTCAGTAAACTTGGGTCTTTTGAAATTCTTGGCTTTTGAGCAAGTTTTGAAGAACTCTTTGACTACTCTTCCAATGGGTGGTGGTAAAGGTGGTTCTGACTTCGACCCTAAGGGTAAATCAGACAATGAGGTTATGCGTTTCTGCCAAAGCTTCATGACTGAGTTGTTCCGTCACATTGGTGCTGACACTGACGTTCCTGCTGGTGATATAGGAACTGGTGCACGTGAGGTTGGTTTCATGTTCGGACAATATAAGAGATTGAGAAACGAATTCGTAGGTGTTTTGACTGGTAAGGGTCTTTCATTCGGTGGATCATTGATCCGTCCTGAGGCTACTGGTTACGGAACAACTTACTTCGCACAATATATGTTGGAGACTAAGGGTGATACTTTGAAAGGTAAAACTGTTGCTATCTCTGGTTCTGGTAACGTTGCTCAATATGCAGTTGAGAAATGTACTCAATTAGGTGCTAAGGTTCTTACAGTATCTGACTCTAACGGTTCTATCTACGATCCAGACGGAATCTCTAAAGAGAAGTTGGATTTCATCTTCGAATTGAAGAATGTAAAACGTGGCCGTATCAAAGAATATGCAGCTAAATATCCATCTGCTAAATATTTCGAGAACCAACGTCCTTGGCAAATCGCTGACATCAAGTCTCTTGATGTAGCTATGCCATGTGCAACTCAAAACGAGCTTGACGGTGATGATGCAAAGGCACTTCTTGCTAAAGGTGTTAAGGTAGTTGCTGAGGGTGCTAACATGCCTTCTACTATCGATGCTGTTAACGCATTCATCGCTGCTAAGATCCTTTACTCTCCAGGTAAAGCTTCTAACGCTGGTGGTGTTGCAACTTCAGGTTTGGAGATGTGCCAAAACTCTGGTCGTATCTCTTGGACAGCTGAGGAAGTTGACAACAAGTTGAAGGGTATCATGAAGAATATCCACGACAACTGCGTTAAGTATGGTAAGGAAGCTGACGGTACTGTTAACTATGTTAAGGGTGCTAACATTGCAGGTTTCGTAAAAGTTGCTGATGCAATGCTTGCTCAAGGATTAGTATAATAAAATCCGATACGATAAAAATCCCCGTCGTGTTCTCGCTTCGGGGATTTTTTATTAAAACTTATAAATAAATATTACAATGGGAAAACTAAGAGTTGCTGTTGTCGGTTATGGCAACATCGGACGTTTCAGTGTTGAAGCGATCCAAGCAGCACCTGATATGGAATTGGCGGGCGTCGTTCGTCGTGACCCATCTTGCAAACCAGCTGAATTGGCTGACGTGAAGGTGGTTGCCAACATCGATGAACTTGGCAAGGTGGATGTAGCCATCCTTTGCACACCAACCAGAAACATTCCTGAGGTGGCAAAATCTATTTTGGAAAAAGGTATCTATACGGTAGATAGTTTCGACATCCACGGACAAGTATGGGAGCTTCACCAATCATTGGATGCAGTTGCTAAACAACATAATGTGGCAGCTATCATTTCAGCAGGTTGGGATCCAGGAACCGATTCAGTTGTTCGTACTTTGTTGATGGCTATGGCTCCAAAAGGATTAACATATACAAACTTTGGTCCTGGTATGAGTATGGGTCACTCAGTGGTAGCTCGTGGTAAGAAGGGTGTTAAGAACGCTCTTTCTATGACTATCCCTAAGGGTCAAAGCATTCACAGCCGTATGGTTTATGTAGAGTTGGAACCAGGTTATACTGCAGAACAAGTCTACGCTGAATTGAAGGCTGACGACTACTTCGCTCATGATGAATTGCACGTTATCCCTGTTAATAGTGTAGATGACTGCAAAGATATGGGTCATGGCGTATTAATCGAACGCAAAGGTGTATCTGGTAAGACTCAAAATCAATTGTTTGAGTTCCGTATGCACATCAACAACCCAGCACTTACTGCTCAAGTCTTGACTTCTTGTGCACGTGCAGTTGTAAAACAACGTCCTGGTTGTTACGCATTACCTGAAATCGCTCCAATGGATTTGTTGGCTGGCGACAAAGAAACGTTGATTAAGAGTTTGGTATAATAAATACTTTCATAGATGAATTAAGCCCCCTGCTTTGCTGGGGGCTTTTTTCTAAACAGCGCACCCGAGCGGTCTTCGAGTTTTTGATAACGAACAAAATGTATGATTTGGTTTTCGATTTTTGCTAAAAAATTATAGACACCGCCTAAATAAATAGTATATGAAAAAACTTATTATCACATTATTCGCACTATCAGTAATGTCCGTGGTTTCATCGGCTTCACTGACAAAAGAACAAACAGAGTCTTTGAACGAGAAAATCAAGGGGTATGATTATGTGGGAAGCTTTAGTGGAAACAGAGCCCTTGTAATAAAAGACAATAAGGCTGGATTCATCAATAAGTCTGGCGATGTGGTTATTCCATTACAATATGAAAATATAGCTTATAAAAGATCTTTCAGAAATGGATTATGGTGTGATGAGTCGGTGGGTGTTATCGACAGCATGGGCAATCGATTGGTGCCAGAAGGAAAAGTGAAAAGAATTCTCCAAGTCCCCCAAGGACCTTTCAGGGAGATTAATAAATTTCCTGGATATAAATCGTTAGATATTGTGCAAATTGAAACTGAGCCAGGTAAGACTATTACCTATTGCTTTGAATTCGGGAAGCTTCTCTTTACTATGGATAATGATTGGCCAGTGGTGAATTATTATACGGGGAAAATTCTTTCTACTACCCAAAAGAAAAAGAAAAAATATTTAGGAGAAGAGGATCTGAAGAAACTTGGATTTCAAGATGTCAGCAATGTATATCATTGTGGTTCTTTTGGATATACAACTGGAGAATGTTTGATATTGAAGAAAAATGACAAGTTTGGAATTGTTGACATGAATTTTAATGAAGTCTATCCTTTTATTAATGACTGCGGAATTATGGAATATATTGAAGGCTCGGTGTTGTTTAAAGATTGTCTCATCTCAAAGTCTGAGTTTGGTGAGCAGGTCTATCCTGTGACTGCGACCATTTACAAAAACAAAAAGGTTTTAACTGAAAAACTATATGAAGCAGCACGTAGATATGGGAACTATCTATTTTTCAATGGTGGACCGAATGATGGCTTGTCATCTTTAGAGGAGTCCTTTGGCGTTAAAATACCTGAGTCGGCAAAAAAAATAAAATTATACACCTTGGATGGTAAAGAGGTGGAATCTATAGCTTTTGGTCAGAATAGATTTAGACTTGTTGATAAAGAAGGTGTGTCGTCTTGGATATATGAGGATGCAAAAGGAAATGCCATTATAAAAGAGCCTGTAGAACTCGTGTCTGATAAATTTGGAGAAAAGGTAATCGCTATACAATCTGCATCAAGTTTACAAAATGGACTTGAAATTTTTATTGATGTTGCTACGGGGGATACTGCATGGGTCCCTGAATATTGTGGAATAATATTCCCATTTCACTATCTGGAAGCAGGACTGATAAAAGTGTCGGATTTGCCAAAATACGATTTTAAATACATGCCGCTTACTGTTTATTATGTCACTTCATCCAGAAGAGATAATGAATTAAATTTGAAATTTATGCGAAGAGAAGAGTATGATGGATCTACTCGTAAAAGCCTCTATAAATTAAAAAATACAGAAACAAACAAACTCATTGGAAAAGAGTTCCAACAAATAGATTCCTTCTCAGACGAACTACTATTGGTGAGGTTCAATAATAGATGGTATTTCTTGAATGACGAGGGGGAAGGAATTAAATAAAGAAAATCACGGAGAGTCTCGAGCTGGTGCATCCTTGAAAAATGAATAACTTAATTAATACAATATGGAAAATAAAGAAATTGGATTCGTTCGCGTTGCCAGTGCAATTCCAGTGGTGGAGATTGCTAATCCTAAGGTGAATGCAGACAGAATCATATCGCTGATAGAAAAAGCAGCACAAGAGAATGTTAAAATTGTATGTTTCCCAGAACTTTGTCTTACGGGTTATACTTGTTCCGATCTTTTTTATCAACGCACTTTGATTGAAGAGACGCAAAGACAACTCATTAGAATAAATGAGGCGGCTGGTCAACATGGACTCTATGCCATTGTGGGTGCGCCCTACTATCGTGATGGTAAATTGTATAATGCGGCTTTCGTGGCAGGTACGGGCGACCGTTTCTTCCATACGGAGGTGGATAAACAATACTTGCCAAGCAATAATGAGTTTTACGAGAAACGTTGGTTCACCCCTGGATTCGGTGAAAAGAGACAGATCTTTGAGGTCGATGGACTAAAATTCGGCATTGAGATCTGCGAAGACTTATGGATGCCGGCATCTCCAAGTGACGAGATGTGTCTGGCGGGCGCAGAAATCATCTTCAATCTCTCTGCCAGTGATGAACTGATTGGCAAGGAGGCCTATCGTCGTCAATTGGTGAAGCAGAAGTCTGCCACGAATGTGTGTGCCTACATCTATACGGGTTCAGGTTTTGGAGAGAGTAGCACCGACCTCGTTTTCTCTGGCACTGCCATTATCGCAGAAAACGGTAGTCTGTTGGCAACGTCGGAACGATTCTCTTTCAAAGAACAGCTTACCGTTGCTGATGTTGACGTACAACGATTGCAGGCAGATCGTTTACGCAACTCTGCTTTTATCATTGGCAATCAGAACCCAAACAAGAATAACGAGATTGAAATCACTCGTCTTGAGTCAATCGAGATATATGCCAATCCGTCGGATGTGACTCGCACATTTGCACCACATCCATTTGTTCCGCCAGAGGACGAGATGAGGACTCGTTGCAACGAGATCTTCTCTATTCAAGTGGGTGGATTGGCAACACGCTTGTATCACACAGGTATCCAGAAAGCGGTTGTGGGTATAAGTGGAGGACTCGACTCTACACTCGCACTGCTTGTGATGGTGAAGACATTCGACAAACTGGGTCTTCCTCGTAAAAATATCGTTGGAATCACAATGCCAGGATTCGGTACCACCGGTCGTACCTATCATAATTCACTCAATATGATGAAGAGTCTGGGTATTTCTATCAAGGAGGTGGACATTAAGCCAGCTTGCTTGCAACACTTGAAAGATCTTGATCATGACCTTTCCGTCCTTGATGTCACCTATGAGAACACGCAGGCACGCGAGAGAACTCAAATCTTGATGGATTATGCCAATAAGATCGGAGGATTGGTGGTTGGAACAGGCGATTTGTCTGAGTTGGTGTTGGGTTGGGCAACCTACAACGGCGACCACATGAGTATGTATGCTGTCAATACGTCGATTCCAAAGACCTTGGTGAGATACTTGGTGAAATATGCAGCTCTTTACGAGATGGATGAGGCTGCAAAAGAGACATTGTTGGATGTCTGCGATACTCCTGTCAGTCCGGAACTCCTTCCTGCCGACGATAAAGGAGAGATTGCACAAAAGACAGAGGATTTGGTGGGACCTTATGAACTCCACGATTTCTTCATCTACTACACCCTTCGTTTCGGATTGTCACCTACAAAGATTTACTTTATGGCTCGTAAAGCGTTTGAGGGTAAATATGATGATGCCACGATATTGAAGTGGATGCGCACGTTCTATTGGCGTTTCTTCGCACAACAGTTTAAGAGAAGCTGTATGCCAGATGGTCCGAAGGTAGGTAGTGTCAACCTCTCACCACGTGGAGATTGGAGAATGCCGAGCGATGCATCCAGCAAGATATGGATAGAAGAGGTGGAACGGTTGACGAAAAATAAATAATCATACACAAGATCAGGAAGTTGGTTTATGAATTATAAAATACGTTCGTTTGTGAAATATTTTATTCTTGTATTTATCTTAATTCTAATTAGCCTGGGTATCTTTCCGATGAGGTTGTTCAAATCATTGAAATGATAGAGAAGGAAATCGATACTGCTAAAATGCTTAGGGTGAGAACCAAAGATGGAAAGGTGGAATATCCTCGCCAAATATATGCATTTACAGTTTAATTTTGCGTTTGTGCAATAGTTTAGAATAGGTGTAAGAAATTTTGCGAAAGCTCTCTATTTTATTATTTTTGTAAATGTACCATTTCCAAGAGGCAGCTTATGTATTGCTCCTTAAAAATGGAGATGTGCGAAACCAATAAAACTAATATATGAAATACCCAATCGGCGTAGAGACATTTGATAAAGTCATCAGCAGGAACTATTTTTACGTTGATGAGACGTCACTTGTGTATATGTTAGAAAGAGGGTGAAGATAGTTATGAAAGAGATAATCAAATTTTTGCGTGATTTGCAAAAAAACAACAATACGGAATGGTTCCATGCTCACAGAAAAGAGTATGAGGCAGCGCGTGATCAATTCGGACAGTTTGCTATGAAACTGATAGCTGGTGTGGCTCAGTTTGATAAAAGTACGGAAGGCTTGGAACTGAAAGACTGTACGTATCGTATTAATCGTGATATTCGCTTCTCGGCAGATAAGTCTCCTTATAAAACACATTTCGGCGTTTTTATCTCTCCTGGTGGTAAGAAGTCGGGACATGCTGGCTACTATTTCCACCTTTCCGTGGGTGGTACAGGTTATCCTGATGAGAGTATGATTGCCATTGGTCATTATTGTTATGATAAAAAAGTGGTGGAGATTGTTCGAGAGGATTTGCAAGATGATGGAAAAAGATTTGATAAGTATATACAGACTGCAGCAAAGGACGGACTTCGCTTGGATTATACCGATGCCTTGAAGAAGGTGCCGAAAGATCTGACAGACTTTCCATATAAGGATTATTGGCGTCTGAAGACATATTGTTTGGATAAACCGTTGGATGACTCTTTTGTGTGTGATGAACATTTGTTGGAACATCTACTGGATATCTTCAAAAGAAATCAACCATTCATTGCTTATTTAAATCAGGTGATAGATTACACCAAGGAGGAAGATTAGATGTCTGCGAAGAAAAACCCTATTCGTAAAGGAATCTTTTTTGCGGTGTTAGCCGCTGTTCTATATGCGATAAATGCTCCGTTTTCAAAGATTGTATTGGAACACATGCCACCTATTCTGATGGCAGGGTTCCTCTATATCGGTTCTGCTTTGGCAATGCTAATGGTGGGCGGAATGCGTATGTTGCATGGTCGTATCGGACTCGAGAAGAGTCTGGAAGAGAAGGAGTGGCCCTACATAGTGGCCATGATTCTACTGGATGTGATTTCCCCTGTCTGCTTGATGATGGGCTTGAAGATGACAACCGCTGAAAACGCTTCACTACTTAGCAATTTTGAAGTGGTTGTGACAGCTTTGCTTGCCTTGCTCTTTTTTAAAGAGAAAATTAGCCGACGTTTGTGGGTGGGCATTCTCTTTGTGACAGTCTCGTGTTGTGTCCTCTCTTTCGAGGATATGGATAGTCTCCGCTTCTCGAATGGTTCCCTCCTTGTTGTCCTTTCCGCCTTCTGTTGGGGATTGGATAATAATTGCACGAAGATGATTTCGGATAAGGACCCGTTACAAATTGTTTTGCTGAAGGGACTCTTCTCTGGTACTATCGCTTTGGTGGTTGGCTTTTATATGGGAGAGACGATTGAATCGATATGGATGGTAGTCGCAGCCTTGGTGGTGGGCTTGATTTCATACGGTATGAGTGTCTATGTGGATATCTATGCACAACGCTATTTGGGAGCTGCTCGTACCAGTGCTTATTATGCCATTTCACCTTTTATTGCTACCGGTCTTTCGTTGCTAATCTTTCAACAGATGCCACCCAAAGTCTATTGGATTGGTTTGGTTTTGATGGCTATCGGAGCATGGCTATGCTCGCGTGACACACCTCTTATCAATATCAATCCTAATCGTTCGATGGAGAAAAAATAATGTTTTTTCTTATAAACCCACCAATTAAGTAGGTTTATAAATTTTTTAAGGGGGCTTTTGATTGAAATTTTATTCTAATTTTTGTTTTTGTTTTAGAATTATATTTTGTTTGTGTTTGTTTACTGTGGCTTAAATAGTGAAATTATTCAAATTTAATAGAATATTTGTCTGCTAATTGTGTTCGGTCTATATTTGCAAGAAAAAAATAATATTGTAAATAATAGATATGAAACAAATCAAGACAAATGTATTGGGGCTTCCCAGAATGGGACAAAACAGAGAGTTGAAAAAAGCCCTTGAAAGTTTTTGGTCGGGCAAAATTTCCGAGTCCGATTTGAAGTCGTGTGGCAAGACTATTAAGAGTTATAATTGGAAGAGACTATCTGACGCTGGGGTTTCTCTGATTCCGTCTAATGATTTCTCTTACTACGACCATGTGTTGGACTTGTCGTTAACCTTAGGTGTTATTCCTTCAAGATATAACGGACTTAAGAATGACATCACAAACCTCTATTTTGCCATGGCTCATGGTATTCAGAAAGAGGGACAGGATGTGATTGCGATGGAGATGACCAAGTGGTTCGACACAAACTATCACTATATTGTACCTGAGTTTGCCAAGAATCAACATTTTAGCTTGTTCTATAACAAACCTTTACAGGAGTTCAATGAGGCATTAGCGCTTGGTTATAAGACTAAACCAGTGGTGCTTGGACCTATCTCTTATTTATTGCTTGGTAAATTTGAGCATCAACATAGTGAAGAATCAGCTTGTTCATGTGGCTGTGGTGGTTCTCACAAGCATACCAATCGAGATGAAAACTTAGATTTGTTATCCAATCTGTTGCCTGCATACATTGAGTTATTGCAATCGTTGGAGAAGGGTGGAGCAGAGTACGTTCAGATTGACGAGCCATATCTTGCATTGGATATTACGGAGAAAACATCTAAGGCTTATCAAGAAGCTTATAAGAAAATAGCGGAGAGTACAACACTTAAAACAATCATCACTACCTATTTTGAAGGATTGGGTGACAATTTGGATTTGGCTGTTTCTTTGCCTGGTTATGCATTGCATGTAGATCTTGTCAGTGATGAGAAACAGGTAGATGCTTTGTTAAAGAAACTACCTGCGGATAAGGTGCTCTCTTTGGGATTGGTAGAGGGACGAAATATTTGGATTAACGATTTGGAGAACTCAGCCAACATCGTGAAGAAAGCAATCAATTCTTTGGGTGCAGATCGTGTGATTTTGGGTGCTTCTTGTTCCTTCTTGCATGTACCATGTGATTTAGCGCAGGAGACCAATGAAAATAGTTTGCCATCGGAAGTGAAATCATGGCTTGCCTTTGCATGGCAGAAAGTGAATGAACTTGAGGTGGTAGCAGAGTTGGCAAGTGCTCATCCTGATGCGAAGGCGATTGAATATTTAGAAGCAAATAAGAGTGCATTGTCAGCTAGAAAGTTCTCCTCCCTTATTCACAATCAGCATGTGAAAAAGAGATTGTCAGAATTGAAACCAGAGGATGAAAGAAGAGTATCAGAATACAGTAAACGTGCCGTTCTTCAACATAAAAGACTAAACTTACCTCTATATCCGACCACAACCATCGGGTCTTTCCCTCAAACGAAGGAGGTTAGAGCATGGCGTTCTTTGCATAAGAAGGGACAGATGTCGGATGCTGAATACAAGTCTAATTTGCAAAAAGCTATCAAGGATTGTATCGAATGGCAAGAAGAAATCGGTCTTGATTGTTTGGTTCATGGAGAGTTTGAACGTAATGACATGGTGGAGTATTTCGGAGAACAATTAGCAGGATTTGCCTTTACACAGAATGGTTGGGTTCAGAGCTATGGTTCCCGTTGCGTGAAACCACCCGTTATCTTTGGTGATGTGAGTCGTCCGTTCCCAATGACAGTAGAGTGGAGTAGTTATGCTCAGAGTCTGACGAAGAAGCATGTAAAAGGAATGTTGACGGGACCTGTCACGATTTTGAAGTGGTCGTTTGTTAGAAATGACCAACCACTGTCAGAGACATGCAAGCAGATAGCTTTGGCTATCAGAGATGAGGTGTCCGACCTCGAAAAGGCTGGTATAGCTATCATACAGATTGATGAGCCTGCCATCAGGGAGGCGTTGCCATTGCGTCATGCAAAATGGGATGAATATTTGAAATGGGCGGTTAGTAGTTTCCGTATCTCCTCTTCTTCCGTTTCTGATGCCACACAGATACACACTCACATGTGCTATTCTGAGTTCAATGATATCATTCGTGAGATTGCGGATATGGATGCCGATGTGATTACGATAGAGTGTTCACGTTCTCAAATGGAACTTTTGGATGTCTTCCATGAGTTTGAATATCCAAATGAGATTGGACCTGGTGTGTATGATATCCACTCTGCACGTGTGCCATCTGTTGAGGAGATTGTGAATCTGATGGAGAAGGCTAAGAAGTTGATACCGGCAGAACGTCTTTGGGTCAACCCGGATTGTGGATTAAAGACAAGAGGATGGGAAGAAACACGTCTCTCTTTGATTAACATGGTGAAGGCTGCTGTGTTGTTAAGAAAATAGATAAAAAAAAGGGCGTATCAAAAATTGAATTTTGATACACCCTCCGGTTCCTTCATCGTACGATCACCTTAGCCCCGCACAAAATGTACACCCCTTTCTGTAGACCGTCCACTGAGGTGATGCCCTCCGCATAGGCGACGCTTGCGACTGCCTTGCCGTGGATGTCGTAGAGGGTGGCTTTCCCTGCGTGAGCCGAGTGGATGTAAATGGTCCTCTCTACCGCATAGACGGAGATGCCCTCAGGTGTGGTTGGTTGCTCTTTCGTGGAGACGGATGAAGAGTCGGCCGGTTGTAGCTTCGGGTATCCGTCCACCTCGTCGCGCACCCAACGGGCGAAGACGATCTCAGACTGTGCGGCGTTCATGGAGTCCACCCAAGCGTTCATGTCCGCCAGGAAGGCATCCGATTTGATGTAGTCCGTCGAGGTTTTTGTCACGCCTTCCCTCTCATTATCATAATTGCATATCACAGAATCTGTGAAACAACGGACACATCGTTCGACTTGGCAGAAAGGACCGGTTTCTTCATTTCCAGATCTGTAATTCAATGTTATGATGGCGGAGGAATAACAGTTCACTAATTCCGGATTGCCATAGGCATGGCAGGCAATAGCAGCAGCCTGAAACTCGCTTCCCACCACTCCGAGGTTGTAGCAATTTATGACTTTTGTGTTTCTTTCCATAATTGCACACATTGATGCCGCCCCATGATCGGAGTAGCCGTACAGTTCCGCTTCACTTCCGCAGTTCACGATGGTTGTATTCTCGGCCGAGGCCACAATGGCGGAAACGCAAAAACCAGTGATACGGGAATTCTTCACCACGACATTCTGTATGGTGGCATTTTTTGTATTTCCGAACAATCCTCTATACCAATGGGTGGACTCCCCTTGATATGGTGAATCTGTTATGTTATATAAATGCTCGATTGAATGCCCGGCACCATCAAAAACTCCTTCGAAAGCTATATAATCTTTCCCGTTTTTATTGACTCCGATAGGAATCCAAACGCTATCCTTACACTCTTCGCTGAGGTCGATATCGTTCGCGAGACGTCCGTTGATGGTGGTTGCTCCGTCGTTCACCACATCGCGGAAGAGGGCCAACTCATGCCCGTTGTGGATGAGATAGTATTCGTCCTTGTCTCTTTCTAGGAAGTTAGGATTCAGTATCTTTGCCACTGTGACGGTGGTGTCGCTCACAATGTTCTTTCCATCAAAGTCATTTGCGAAAATATAGGTGTATTCGTCTGGGCTGACAGGCAAGGCGATTGTGCCATCCCTTGAGACCTCGATGTCGTTCACCTCACCTGTGAAGCGTACGGCGTAGCCCTGGGTCGGTTGCAAGTCCACCCCTTCGAAGCGAGGGAATCCGTCCTCACCCTGCACCCAGGGTAGCAATGGAATGGAATCCTTAAGGATCCACCCGGCATATGTCTTCGGATTTTGTGCGACATACTTGTTCAGCGAATCGGTCACCGCACCTGAAAGGAATGCGCTGGAATCCAATTGTTGGATGTTGTCCTCATCATTCAGGCTGATGCCTTCTATCTTTAGGTTGAATAAATTCGTACAATCATCCTTCTTATTTTGGGAGTATATAGAATAAACATCTCTTCCCGCAATAATAGCTCCAGCATTATAGCAATTATTATTACTATATTCAAGACCATTTGCGATTATATCACCAATGATTCTGCCTCTGTTGTAGCAATTGAGTATGTCGCCGCCCGCTACTCCGTATGAGTATTGGGACGAAACGATTAGGCCATAATTGCTGCAGTTATATGCGTGGCATCTCAACTCACCTACACCTCTTGTGTGGTATCCCATTCCAATGACAATCCCTTCGAAATGGCAGTTAAGAAAGTCAGGGCCGACAGATCCAGATGCTATACCTGCCACATAATCCTTCCCCTTCACGTATGCATTCGTTACTTTTAGGTTCTTAATAATGCCATAATTGCCACCATAGAATAATCCCATATTACTCTTGTCTGGTTGATTGATATAGAGGTTGGAGACGGTATGGTTTCCACCATCGAACGTGGCATTGCCGAGGTATATAGGCTCCCAACTGATTGACTCTCCGTTGATGACGCCGCAGACTGGACTGAGGTCGATGTCGGCGTCAAGCCTTCCGTTCGGGTGGCATTCTTTGTTGTTTATATCCCTATATGTCAAGAATTCTTGCAGGTTGTGGATGATATAGAAATCTTTGATGATGAGGATGGTGTCAGTTCCCATCAGATAACATACAGTGTCAATACCACTAAATGCATCTGTTCCGATTTTGGTAACTGAATTTGGAACAATCAACGATGATAGGCTTGTGCAATTCTTGAATGTTGCAACTCCGATGACGGAGACAGAGTCCGAGAAGGTAACGGCGGTTATTTTTGTGTTTCCGTAGAATGCGCTGTCACCGATGGTTTTCACTTGCTTAGGAATAACAACAACAGAGTCCATCCCCGCATATGCGATTAATTTCGTTTTCCCTTCATCCGCGTAGATGAAGTCTCCATCGACAAGACCTCTTTTATGCCGTTTTGCGCCCCATGGACTACCCGTGGCCGTTCCTGCGTAATAGATCGTCTCAATTCCTGAGAAAGTGTTCGCATCAATGGAGGTGACGGAGTTAGGAATGACGACAACAGAAGCAGTGCCTACGTATGCTATTATATTTGTTCTTCCTTCGTCCGCATAGACGATGCCTCCATCTATAAAGATTTCTTTAAGATAGCGTTTTGCGCCCCATGAAGCACCTACAGCATTTCCCCCATAACAGAGTATATCCGTTCCACGGAATGCGTAGGTTCCGATAGTATTGACGGTGTTTGGAACGATGACGAGAGACAGATGATCACATCCATCAAACGCATAGTTTTTGATGGTGGTAAGAGAATCCGGGAAGATGACATTACTTAGTTTTGTTTTGTTATAGAAAGCATATTCATCGATAACTTTCACTTGATCGGGAATAGTAACAACACTGTCGTTGCCAAGGTATGCATCCAATATTGTCTTTTGTTCGTCAGAATAGACGAAGTCTCCATCATAAACTACTCCTTTGATGTGTCGTCTCGCCCCCCAAGGGCTACCTGTGGCGTTTCCTCCATAAAAGAGGGTGTCCGTACCACGAAATGCGTAAGTTCCGATGGCATTGACGTCATTTGGAACAGAGACGGAAGACAGAAGTACACAATTATCAAACGCATAGTCTTTGATGGATGTGAGAGAATCTGGGAAGATGACATTACTTAGTTTTGTTTTGTTATAGAAAGCATATTCATCGACAACTTTCACTTGATCTGGAATAGTAACAACACTGTCGTTGCCAAGGTATGCATCCAATATTGTCTTTTGTTTATCAGAATAGACGAAGTCTCCATCATAAACTACTCCTTTGATGTGTCGTCTCGCCCCCCAAGGGCTACCTGTGGCGTTTCCTCCATAATAGAGGGTGTCCGCACCACGAAATGCGTAAGTTCCGATGGCATTGACGTCATTTGGAACGGAGACGGAGGATAGAAGTACACAATTATCAAACGCATAGTTTTTGATGGAAGTGAGAGAATCCGGGAAAATGACATTGCTTAGTTTTTTATTGTTATGGAAAGCATATTCATCGATGACTTTCACTTGGTCGGAGATAATTACAACTGAATCGTTTCCTCTGTAGAAGACTAAATTTTCCTTTTGTTCATCGGAATAGACGAAATCGCCATCGATAACAGTTCCCCGAACCCATAACTTCGCTCCCCATGGACTACCAGTGACACTCCCTGCGAAATAGAGAGTATCTATACTACGGAATGCATAGGATCCAATAGAAGCAAGAGGATTCGGCACTATAACAGAAGAGATTCCTTTACAGGCATCAAATGCACATTCTTCTATGGTAGTAACAGATTCTGGAATAGTAACAGATGTTAGTTTTTTATTGTTGAAGAATGCGTATGTTCCGATTGATGTTATAGAATCAGATAAGGCGACGTAAGTCAGTTTGGGACATTCCCTAAATGCTTCTTCTTCTATGGAAACAACCGAATTTGACATGTTGACGGAGTATAAATTTTGATTCTGCAGAAATGCCCCAATCCCAATTGTTTTCACTTGATTAGGGATATCGACAATGGAATCCAATCCAATATACCCGGCTAGTATTGTTTTTTGTTCGTCAGCATAAACAAAGTCTCCATCGAAAACATTTCCACGAATGTGCCATATCGCTCCCCATGGACTTCCTGTGGCTGCGCCTCCGTAGTAGATGCGTTTTACACTATAGAATGCCTCATAGCCGATTGTAGAGATAGAGTCTGGAATAACGATGGATTTTAGTCCAGTACAATAATAAAATGCCTGCTTTTCAATAGATGTAACGGATTCTGGAATGACAACAGATGTCAGTCCTGTACTGTAGTAGAATGCTTTCTCTGCAATAGTTTTCACATTGTCAGGAATGGTAATCACAGAGTCTGACCCTTCATAAGCAACTAATTTTGTCTTCTGCTTGTCGGCATATATAAAATCACCATCGAAAACAGAACCTCGTACATAAAAGTGCGCCCCCCAAGGACTTCCTGTCGCAGCGCCTCCGTAGTAGATGCGTTTTACACTATAGAATGCCTCATCGCCGATTGTAGAGACAGAGTCTGGAATAACGATGGATTTTAGTCCAGTACATCCATAAAATGCCTGCTTTTCAATAGATGTAACGGATTCTGGAATGACAACAGATGTCAGTCCTGTATTATTGTAGAATATTTTCTCTGCAATAGTTTTCACATTGTCAGGAATGGTAATCACAGAGTCTGCCCCTTCATAAGCAACTAATTTTGTCTTCTGCTTGTCGGCATATACAAAATCGCCGTCAATAACACTTCCCCGAATGAGTGTCTTCGCCCCCCACGGGCTTCCTATAGCATTTCCGCCATAATAAACTGTGCACGATGTGCTGGAAAATGCACTCTCCCCGATTGTGGCGACTCTGTCTGGGATAATAAGTTCAGGCAAGTTTTTGCAATTATGAAAAGCGCCTTGACCGATGGAAGATACAGAATCTGGAATTTCGATAGAGGCTAATTGTGAACAGTCATAGAATGTATAAGATCCAATAACGGTGACAGATTTAGGAATAACAACAGAGGTCAAACTTATACAACCATAAAATGTTCTATCGATAGAGGTGACGGAATTAGGAATTTCGATGGAGGTCAAACTTGAACAACCATAAAACGCATATTCCATAGAGGTGACGTTGTTAGGAATTTCGATGGAGGTCAAACTTGTACAACCATAAAATGTGCCATCAATAGAGGTGACGGAGTTAGGAATAGTAACGTTAGTCAGTTTTGCACAGTCACAAAAAGCATACGTCATAGAGGTGACAGAATTGGGAATGGTAACGTTAGTCAGTTCTGTACAGCCTCGAAACGCGTTGTTAATATTAGTTACAGAATTGGGGATACTAACAGAGGTCAACCCCGTACAATCTTTAAACGCCATTTCGATAGAGGTGACGGAGTTGGGAATGGTAATGCTAGTCAGTTTCGTACACCCTTCAAATGTTCCATCCATAGAAGTGACGGAATTAGGGATGACCACAGAGGTCAGTCCCGTACAACCACGAAACGTTCCATTCATAGAAGTGACGGAATTGGGAATAGTGACGGATGTCAGTCCAGTACAATCCACGAATGTGTGGTTAAGAATAGTGACGGTGTTGGAAATAGTGACAGAGGTCAGTCCAGTACAATTTGTAAACGCATGGTTTCCAAGGGAAGTGACAGAGTTAGGAATGATGACAGATGTCAGTTGTTTACAGCTCTCAAATGCCCAAGCACCAATCGTGGTAACAGAGTTGGGAATGGTAAGCGACTTCAAGCTACTGCAAATTGAAAAAGCATAACTATCTATGGTAACGACGGAGTTAGGGATAGTGACGGATGTCAGCTTTCTACAAAAATAGAATGCATTATTTCCAATATAGGTGACAGTGTTGGGGATAGTAACAGAAATAAGCTCTTCAGAATAATTAAACGCATATTCATCGAGGGCTGTGACCTTATATTCCACCCCATCGTATTCTACTTTAGCTGGAATACTAACATTCCCAGTTATATTTCGGGGTTGTTTTGCTTTCAAGGAGACTGTGTGTCTCACGGAGTCTGTCACCGTGTAGATATACTCTCCCTTTTCAAATGCGTTCGCCAATGTTGGTAGCATTGTAAATGCAAGACACATTAGCCATCGGAATAGGTGGCGCATTGTAGTTCTTGTCATTATATCCTTCCTATCGAACCATGTAATCGTGAAAAAATGTCTCATACCATTCGTTTTTTGACAGGCCCTGAATTTTTATCCTTCCCGGCAATCGCAGGAACCCACATGCCCATTGCCGAAATTCGTCCATATATTGAACCGATTCGGCAAATGTATCATTATTTCAATATGATTGCAAAAATATGGTGTATAAATTTCACCTTACGGGGTAATTGTTGATTGTTGATAATTATATTTTGGGGTGAAAAGGTTGTCGCTTGTGTCGCCCCGATTAAAAGAAAACCCCGGGGTAGGAGATGTGCGTGTTTGGCGCAAAAAGCCCCAACTTTCACAAACTGGGGCTTTGCTATTTCAGAAAGATTTTGTATCTTTCTAACATGTCTGTCCGATGGGCCAACACATGACGCGCATCGAGATTGTCAGGTCAAAGACGGAGACAGGTTTTATCACGGAATCAGTGCGCTACCAGGCGCAACGCTGCGAGGGGTGTCCGCTCAGGGGATGCTGTTTCAAGGGCAAGGGGAACAGGACGATCGAAGTTAACTACAGGATGAAAAGGTACAGGGAACAGGCTCGTGAAAGACTTCTTTCCGAAGAGGGGGTGAAACACCGAGGGCGACGATGCATTGAGCCAGAGGCGGTCTTCGGTCAGATGAAATACGACATGGCTTACAAACGATTCCGCCATTTTGGAATGGACAAGGTTAAAATGGACTTTGCCTTTTTTGCCATTGCCTTCAATATGAAGAAAATGTGCAAAATTGCCGAAAAACAGAGGCAAAACCGCATAAAAAAGGCTTCTCATGTCATATTTTTTCATGTTTTGCGCATTTCCACTTCGTGAGAATCGAATATTTGACTGGAAAAATCCAAAAATGCATTTCTATGAATTCCGTTGAATTCTCAGAAGGTTAAAAAGGGCGTATCAAAAATTGAATTTTGATACACCCTCGAAAAATGAAAAAGAGATAGATATATTCGGAATAAATTACTACCTTTGTGAAAAGGTGTACAAAAAATGAACAATACAGAGTATGTGGGTAATCGAGCACATATTACAAGATGAAATGTTTTTTGTACTAATATTAATTCCGAATATTTCTATATATGAATACAAAATCAAAATATTCTCTACGTTTCTGTGCAATTATTGGATTTCTCGTTTTAATGGAAATTCTTTTTTGCGCATTCGTTATATTCGGTGAGAAGCAACATCTTTTGTTTTTAATACTGATTGTGCCGTTTTTTCTAGTTGCTAAATGGATATTGAAATTCTATAAAGTATTTCCTTCTGTTACGATAACTAATGATGAAATTGTACTTGACTATTTGATGGGGAGCAAACGTATCTCAATCGATGATGTTTGCGAATTTCAGTTGACAGATAGTTTCCCTATATCCAAATGGGTTAATCCGCAGGAAACGAATGGATTTTCTATAAGTACAAAGGAAGAAGAACAATATATATTCTATGAAAAATATTACAAGAATCCACATGAGCTAAGAGCTAGATTTGCACAAATTACAAACATGAACTTTGTGCCTAGAGATTCTGCGATTGATAATCCTTTGACTTCATTTTCAGGTCCGATATCGTTTAAGTTCGAAATAATAAACATTGCTATAGGTTTGATATTGTTTTTTGTGTCGTTGCTGTTCGATTTGCCATATGGAACAGGAGTATTATTCGTTATTTCTATTGTCTGTATATGTGTTGGTTGTTCTATGATATTTGATAACATACGTGATTTCTTAACAATAGAGGTGGAAGGTGAGGAAATCCGTTTCAAACGCTTGTTGTCCGGTAAGGTGATTACAGCAAACCTTAATGATATCATCACCTGCAATCTCTCTTTCTTGAGTACCAGAGTATACTCAGGCATTGTTTTTAGTTATATTACACCCGATTATAGACGGAATGTTATAAAAGGATCAAATCTGAAAGATGAAGTGTGGAATGAACTTGTAGAGATACTAGAAAAAAATGGTGTGCCAGTCACTGGTGTTACTTTTGATGGTTGAATCACAAAAAATATAGATATGTATAATCCATTCCCTTATGCCAAGCATTGTAGCTTTTCTTTTCGAGTATTATTTATACTCCCTTCTTATTTGTGATGAGGAGTTGTAGTCATACAAGTGTAAAAAGAATACTGAATAACATGAATACAAAATCAAAATATACTCTACGTTTCTGTGCAATTATTGGAATGATCCTTTTCTTGGAAATTCTTTTATGCGCACTTCTTTTATTCTTGTTAAGTAATAATCATTATCAGTTGTCTTTAATACTGATTGTGTCGATTTTTCTAGTTGGTTGGTGGATGCAGAAATACTTTAAAGTAGTTCCACCTGTCACGATAACTAACACAGAGATTATCATCGGCTATTGGGTGTGGTCTAAACGGATCTCAATCGATGATGTTAGCGAATTTCAATTGACAGATAGTTTCCCTATATCAAAATGGATTTCGGGAGATCGTGAGACGAATGGTTTTTCAATAAGAACAAAGGCGGATGAGGAATATGTATTCTATGAAAGATTTTACAAAAATCCACATGAATTAAGAGCTAGATTTGCACAGATTACAAACATGAACTTTGTACCTAGAGATTCTGCGATCGATAATTCTTTTACTTCGCTTACTTCTCCTTTGTCATTTAAAATCGAGATAATATTATTCTGGGTGTCCATTGTTCTAGCCATACTCTTTTTTTTCTTAGCTAAATCACCTGGATATGAATACTTGTTTTTTCTCTCTTTTCTTTTTATTTTATTTGCTTTTGTTATTGTTGGTTCGATATATGAAGACAAACGAAACTTCATAACAATTGTTGAAGTGGAAGGTAAAGAGATTCGTTTCAAATACAATTTTCCATCCAGTAGAGTAATAACAGTAAACATTAATGATATCATCACCTGCAATTTCATTGTCTTGAATGATTTAGAAATTGGTTTTGTTTATATTACACCTGATTTTAGACGAGTTGTTATAAAAGGATCAAATCCTGTGTGGACTGAGCTTATAGTGATACTAGAAAAAAATGGTGTGCCAGTCACTGATGTTCCTTGGATGATGGTATTAAATATTTTAAATAATTGAATTTGTCTGTCGGTTACCGTAGAGACGCACGGCCGTGCGTCTCTACACAAAAAAATGACGTATGTCGATCTACGACATACGTCATTTATAGGAGGTATGATAACCTTACTTAATAATCTCCATTCCTTTTTTCAAGGCAGCCTCATTCATTGGGATGAGGTGGTGGTGACGTTCAGGAAGGGTTTTCTTCAAACCTTTCAATACATTTTCCAACTCTACGATAGGTCTGATTTTCAAGAATCCACCTAATAGAATCATGTTGAAGGATTTAGCTGCGTTCATTTCGATGCAGGCATCCATTGCATTGATTTTGTGGATGTTGATATCTTTTCTGGTTGGTTCTGTAGTGATTCCGTATGGATCGTAGATCAATGTTCCACCAGGCTTAACAGACTTTTCAAACTTGTCCAATGATTGTTGGTTCAAGATGATAGCCGTGTCGTATGAATTTAATATTGGGGAACTGATTTTCTCGTCACTTAAGATAACGGTTACGTTAGCGGTACCACCACGTTGTTCAGGACCGTATGCAGGCATCCAAGTAACTTCTTTGCCTTGCATCAAACCAGAGTAAGCAAGAATCTTACCCATAGAGAGAACTCCTTGTCCTCCGAATCCAGCTATGATGATTTCTTCTTTCATATCTTCTGATTTTATTTGTTAGCGTCTTTGTCAATTAAATCTCCGAGTGGATATTCAGGGAACATGTTTTCCTCCATCCATTTGTTGGCTTTCTCTGGTGATAATTTCCATCCAGATGAGCATGTAGAGACTACCTCTACGACGCTTGCACCACCTTTACCGTCCATGCAGTTTTCGAATGCTTTACGTATTGCTTTCTTTGCTTTACGAACAGCAGCAGCTGTTTGTACACTCTGACGGGTTACATAGCGGATTCCATCCAAATCTTTCAATTGGTTGGTGATTTTCAGTGGGTAACCATTTAGTTTATAGTCACGACCGTAAGGACAAGTGGCTGTTTTCATACCTTCAATGGTAGTTGGTGCCATCTGACCTCCTGTCATACCGTAGATACCGTTGTTGATGAAGATGATAGCGATGCTCTCACCTCTGTTGCAAGCGTGGATTGTCTCTGCTGTACCAATGGCAGCTAAGTCACCATCACCTTGATAAGTGAAGACAAGTTTGTTAGGACGAAGACGTTTGATGGCTGTAGCCAAAGCTGGTGCACGACCGTGAGCTGCCTCTTCCCAATCGATGTCGATGTAGTTGTAGGCAAATACTGCACAACCTACAGGAGTTACACCGATGGTGTCTTCTACTAAGCCCATCTCTTCAATTACTTCTGCAACTAATTTATGAACGACACCGTGACTGCATCCTGGGCAGTAGTGCATTGGATTGTCATTCATGATATCTGGTTTCTTGTATACCAGATTCTCGGGTTTTATTATATCTTCTAATGCCATTTTCTTTTCCGATTAAGTGAAATTACATTAATTTAGTCTTCACTGCATTGACAATCTCGTCTGGTGTGAATACGATACCACCTAAACGTCCGTAATGCTCTACTGGAACTTTTCCGTTGACAGCCAAACGTACATCTTCAACCATCTGACCTGCGTTCAACTCAACAGATAACATTGCTTTTACTTTGTTAGCATAGCCTGCAATCGCTTTCGTTGGGAATGGCCATAGTGTGATTGGACGAAGTAGTCCTAACTTGATTCCTTCTGCGCGTGCTATCTCACATGCTTTCTGACAGATACGTGCGGAACATCCGAATGCTACCAATAGATACTCTGCATCGTCGCATAAAATCTCTTCGTAACGTACCTCGTTCTCTTCGATCTGTTTGTATTTGGCTTGGAAACGAAGGTTGTTTTGCTCCATTACCTCTGGCTTCAACTCCAATGAGGTGATGATGTTGTTCTTACGAGACATCTTTCTTCCGGTAGCAGCCCAAGGACATTGCTTTTCAACCTCCTCGTCGGTACGTCTTGGTTTGAAATCAGGAAGAACCACCTTCTCCATCATCTGTCCGATAACTCCATCTGCCAAAATGATAGCTGGATTTCTATATTTGAATGCTAAGTCGAAAGCAAGACCTACAAAGTCTGCCATCTCTTGCACAGAAGCTGGCGCTAATGCAATTAGTCGATAATCACCATGTCCTCCACCTTTCGTGGTTTGGAAATAATCAGACTGACTTGGCTGAATTGTTCCTAATCCAGGACCTCCACGCATTACGTTGACAATCAAGGCTGGCAACTCAGCTCCTGCCAAATAAGAGATACCCTCTTGCATCAAGGATACACCCGGACTTGAAGAGGATGTCATTACTTTTTTACCTGTGGCAGCTCCACCATACACCATGTTGATGGATGAAACTTCACTTTCTGCTTGCAATACTACCATTCCTGTTGTCTTCCAAGGCTCTACTTCCATTAAGGTCTCCATCACCTCAGACTGCGGAGTGATAGGGTAACCAAAATAACCATCGCACCCACAACGAATAGCTGCATGGGCGATCGCTTCGTTACCTTTCATTAACTTTACTTCTTCGCTCATCTTATCTTAATCTATTTTCGTTTTATACACTGAAATACATCCGTCAGGACATACAATACCACAACTTGCGCAACCTACGCACGCATCTTCATTTGCCATGATGGCGTAATTGTAACCTTTCGCATTTACTTGCTTGGACATTGCCAATACATTTGCGGGACATGCAACGACACATAACTGACAGCCCTTGCACCTATCCTTGTTAACAACAACAGCACCTTTGATTTTAGCCATATTACTATTTTTAAATATCGATATAAATTATCTGCAAAGTTATAATTTTTTTCCTAATGGTGAGTTCTATAAGTTCAACGTTTTTAAAATAAAAAATTTGAATTGCGGGTTGATAAACTTTTGTTTATTTGCGAGAGCTCTTTTTCCCCCTTTTTCTCTCTGCTTTATTGGCATCTCGATTGCCCGTTTCTTGGATGAATCTGACATTCACTCTTTTTACATCTTCTGCCACAGTTAGCACTATCGCCTCTACATCTTCCTGCCTCTCCGTTGCTACACTGTCTTCATATTGCTTCTCAATCTCCCAAATGCCTTTGCTCCCTTCTATGGAGAATCGCAATTCTCTGTTCTTGTAATATTTCCCTTTGAATGATTGGGTGACAAGTGGTATGTCATTCATTCTGAATGTCTTCTGCGTTTGTGCCTGACATTGAAAGGTGACAGCTAGTGTGTCTCCTAACTGAAAGAATTGCTGCATGTCGTAGGGTAAATAATCCAATCTTCCATTGATCCACTCTTTCGTTTTCTGAATCTCCACTTCCCAACTGTGATTGGGCTCTGGAAGGTTGGGGTAAAGAGCTTTCATATAGGGATACTCATATTTGATGAGACCGACGAAACTGTCGGTTTCCGTACAGATTCTCTCTGCTGTATAGAAATCACCTAGATATATGGTAGTCCGGTCAATAAACTCATTTCTGAATTTCTCGTTGCTCATCATCACTTGAAATAACTTCACTTGGTTCTCTTTGTTCGACCATAGTTCGATGAATGGATCCTTCCGTAGTGCATGATGAAGGTAGGCATCTCTTTTATATACCCAATCTCTGTATGCATAACCTAATCCGTAGTCCAAATCTTTGGCTATCCATTTCCATTTGGCACCCGTACTGTCTTGCTCTTTCCAAAGTATACTGTTGTTGCCTGGAAAATCTACGTTTATGTGGATATAATTCAAAATCTGAAGGTTGATGTATTCCTCCATCTGAATGAGCTTGTATAGGGTGTCATAATTGATGGGCTCCGTGTTGTATAACGCTACTAAGCGGTCAAACTCCTCTTTGTTGCCAGCATGAACATTTTTCCAATTGCTGATTTGATCAAACTTCTTTTGTGGATGATGATTGGCCCTCACAAAATCACCATTGCTTCGTTCTCGTATGTTTAACACGCCCTGATACTGCCCATTGATATAGCAGATGCATGGTTGACATGCACTGTAATCCAGATTGACATACGGACAGAAGGTGTGCAGACAAACTGCATCTCTAAAGTGCGTATACATACAGTCTTGTCCGCTATTCCTTAATTGAATGGATTTGCTATGACGTACATTGGGTTTCTCTTTCCAGAATGGATAGTTGAAATCGTTTTTTGAGAATCGTTTATTGGCATATAGATTCAGTGATTTCAATGCTTTGAACCTTGAACCGTTGCCTCCTACGCGAAGTTCAATCATCTGGTTGATAGCGCTGGTAGAGTCTTTTTTTGGAAAATATTCCACATTGCATGGTCGACGGAATGCGGCAGACCAATCTTCACTGTAATCGAATGCTAATACGCCTTCTCTGGTTGGAGTGGTGTCGTATAACATTAGACTGTCCGTTACAAGTGATATGACGGGAAGTGTGATTTCTCTGTTGTGAAAAATGTACGAATGCGTTTTTGAAATGGGGGAGTGCCATCCATCGGCAAATTGTTTGGCTCTGATGATGGTGGTCTTCTCGATTCGAATGGAGTCGGGTACTATCGGACTTGACTCGTCGGGTTCGCTGCCATTCGTTGTGTATCGTATAATAGTCCCTTGGGGAGCCGTTTTGCTAGGTTGGATTTTTAAGTAGAAAGGTTGCTTGAATAGTCCACCCTTTGTCGAGAATTTAGGATTACCTAAAAGACTGTCGCTAAAGGCAAAGTCGTTTGCTCGTAGGGGAGTTGAACGCATTAGAAAATGCCAGCCCTTAGATGCGTCATCCATTCTCCCGTATGAGATATCAGGTGCAAGCATGGAAGGAACCTTCACATGGTCAGTCATCTGATTGTCGGCATTGAAGAGAAATAGTTCACTTTCACCATCCGATTTGATTCGAAAGTCGGTATGATTGCCTGTTTTTTTCTTGTCGCAATAGATTAGATGAAATCCATGAGGGGGGATTTTGACAGAGTCGGTCAGAGTATATGCAAGAGAGACATTAGACGTCGTTCCAATCTTCCATCCAATGGTGGATAGCGTATCATTGCTGGGATTGTACAACTCTACCCAAGAGTCGGGAAACTCGTTCAGATCGTCCATTATGCCATGGACGTTAGAGTGCATGATCTCTGTCATGATGAGTGTATGGGCATTTAGGCACATGCTCATCAATGAGAAGGTAAGCAATAATACCAATTGGATGATAATCTGTCTAATGTCTCTCATGTTAATGCCTTCTATAAGGAAGCGTTTAAAGCTATTGTGTAAATGTTTTCAATATCTTTTTTGTTAAGATGAACGAAACCGCCGGTTTCACCTTCTCCGATACCGAAACTTTTCACCAATTTAGGTATGTCTTCGCCTCTTGCTCCCAATTCTTTGAAATTGATTGGCATTCCGATGCTGGAAAGGAATCGTCTGAATGCGATGATACCTTCTTTGGCAGTCACTTCCGGATGTTGGAAGTTCATCTGACAACCCCAAACGCGGGTAGCCACTTGCGCGAAACGCATCACGTCATGTTGCATCACATATTCCATCCATGCAGGCATGATGACAGCCAATCCTGCTCCATGTGCGCAGTCGTATAGTGCGGATAGTTCGTGCTCGATGCCATGACTGTTCCAGTCTTGCTCGCGACCCACACCCGTAATGTTGTTGTGACAAACCATGCCTGTCCACATAATGTTGGCGCGTGCCTCATAGTTGTTAGGATCTTGTATGACGCGAGGAGTCTCTTTAATCATTGTCAGTAAGATGGCTTCGCAAAGACGGTCGGTGATTTCCACCTCCTGTGTGTTGGTGAAGTATCTTTCGAATGTATGAGCCATGATGTCTGTCGCTCCACATGCTGTTTGATATGCAGGAAGTGTGCAGGTAAGTTGAGGATTCAAGATAGAAAATTTAGGTCGAATGCAGTCGCCGCTGGCACCTCTCTTCAACATGCCATCCTCTTTGGTGATGACAGAATCGCCAGAACCTTCACTACCAGCAGCAGCTATAGTGAGGACAGTTCCAATAGGAAGGGCTGTAGTAGGCTTTTTGCCACTATAGAAATCCCAAAAATCACCGTTGTAAGGAACACCCATGGCAATGGCTTTAGCGGAGTCGATTACAGAACCACCACCTACGGCCAGGATGAAATCGATTTTCTCTTTTCTGCAGATTTCAATTCCTTTGTATACAAGAGAATCGTGCGGGTTCGGTTGAACACCACCCAATTCCACGTAAGCGATGCCTTCTTTCTCCAAGGATTTTTTTACACGGTCTAACAAACCAGATTTCTTAGCTGAGTTGGAACCAAAATGTAACAGGATTTTAGAACCGCCATGCTTTTTGACGTATTGTCCACATTCATTTTCTCTTTCTTTACCGAAAATAAATTCGGTCGGACTGTAAAAATTAAAGTTCTTCATGTTTATATAATTTCGTTCTTGATTTCTACAAAGATACTCTTTTTTATGTGTTGATAGTTGTTTTTTTTTAGAATTTTAGAATGAAGGTTTCGGGGTCGCAATAAAAAAGGTGGATTTTTACAAACCCACCTTTGATAAGATATTATCATGTTTTATTTATTTCAAAGCAGCCAATGCGTTTTTGATGCGAGAGAAAGCTTCTTTTAAGTTTTCCTCTGAAGTTGCGTATGACATACGAATGCAGTCAGGGTCGCCGAATGATTCACCGCCTACACAAGCCACATGGCCTTCCACCAATAGATACATAGCCAAATCAGAAGCGGAGTTGATTACATCACCCTTTGGAGTTTTCTTTCCGAAGAAAGATTTACACTCAGGGAATACGTAGAATGCACCATCTGGTTTGTGGCTCATATTCAAGTTTGGTATGTCTTTAATCATGTCAACAACAAGATCGCGTCTGCGTTCGAATGCTTTTCTCATCTCTTCCACGCAACTTTGGTCGCCAGTGTAAGCAGCTTCAGCCGCTTTTTGAGTGATAGAGCAGCATCCAGAAGTATATTGACCTTGGAGTTTGTTGCATGCTTTAGCAATCCATTCAGGAGCAGCGATCCAACCAAGACGCCAACCAGTCATTGCATATCCTTTAGATACACCGTTGACAATGATTACACGATCTTTGATTTCAGGGAATTGAGCGATGCTTTCGTGCTTTCCGATGTAATTGATGTGTTCATAAATCTCATCGGCCAAGATGTATACATTAGGATGCTTAGCTAATACATCAGCAAGAGCCTTCAATTCGCTTTTAGAATAGACGCTACCAGTTGGATTAGAAGGAGAGCAAAGAATTAACAATTTTGTCTTAGGTGTAATGGCAGCCTCTAATTGAGCAGGAGTCATTTTGAAGTTTTGGTCCATGCCAGCCTTAACGATGACACAAGAACCTTCAGCCAATTTCACCATTTCAATGTAGCTAACCCAATAAGGAGCAGGTATGATTACTTCGTCACCTTTGTTTACCAAACAAAGAACTGCATTACAAACCGACTGTTTAGCACCTCCTGATACGATAATCTGACTAGCTTCATAGTCCAAACCGTTCTCTTTTTTTAACTTCTCAACAATGGCTTTTCTTAAAGGCATAAAACCTGGCACAGGAGAATAGAAAGAGAAATTGTCGCTGATAGCTTTTTGTGCAGCTGCTTTGATGTGATCAGGTGTATTGAAATCTGGTTCACCTACACTTAAATTAATTACATCAATGCCTTGAGCTTTTAACTCTTGACTTTTTTGCGACATAGCCAACGTTGCAGATGGAGCAAGTGCGGCTATACGATCTGATACTTGATTCATTTTTTTAATTGATAATTATGTTTACTTTCGGTTTAAAATACTGAAAAACAATATTTTAACTTTTGTTTTCTTCCTTTTTTTTCAATTTGCAAATTTATAAAAAAATATTATTCGTACAAAAAGATTGTAAAGAAACTATTTTGCTTACTTTTTGTCTGATTTTTTTCTTACCTTTGCAAAGAACGAAGTACTTTCTGTTGTATATTTCCAAATTTGACATGGGAAGGTCCTTTGGAGAATTAATTATGGTTGAAGTTAAACAAGTTTAAAGATTATAGAAAAATGAAGACCGATATAATACTGTCAGGTGTAGGTGGACAAGGAATCTTGTCTATTGCTGCTGTCATAGGTGAAGCAGCTGTAAAAAACAATTTATATATGAAGCAAGCAGAGGTTCACGGAATGAGTCAACGTGGTGGCGACGTGCAATCAAACTTGCGTATTTCAGACCAACCTATTGCATCTGATTTGATTGCTAAGGGGGCTGCCGATTTGATTATCTCATTGGAACCAATGGAGGCTCTTCGTTATTTGCCTTATTTGAAGGAGGATGGTTGTGTAGTGACCAACAGTGCTCCGCTTATCAATATACCTGATTACCCTTCTATTGATGAGGTGCTCGCTGAAGTTAAAAAGGTGAAGAATCATGTGATTATTGATGTTGATTCTATTGCAAAAGAGGTAGGTTCACCTCGTGTATCAAACATCGTTATGTTGGGTGCTTCCCTTCCTTTCTTGGGTATTCCTTCTGAGATGGTAGAGGAGGGTATTCGCTCTATATTTGCTCGTAAGGGTGAGGATATCGTTAATATGAATTTAAAAGCATTGGCAGCAGGAAAGTCTGCTTCTGGTAAATAATAGAATAATTGGTCTACTGATATGTTACAGCGTATTCAAACATTGTACATTGCGATTGCTTTTGCTTTGACATTTCTTTTGTTGTATGTTCCCATGGCTGATTTGGATGTGACAGGTCTTACATCTGCAGCGGGAACCGTTTTGGCTGAAAAATATTCATATACGGCTGTCGGTGTGAAACAATATCTTACAGATCCTAATTTTAGTGGTGCTGTAAGTGGTTATTATAGTCATTCTGTTGCGTTGTTGATTCTTGTTATTCTTATTCTGTTGATCGATGTGCTCATCGTGGTACTCTATAAGAAAAGAATTCTTCAGATGAGAATCTGCATCTTCAATATTATGATGAACTTGGGTGTATATGCTCTATTCTTCTTATTTGTGATGACTACATCCAATGAGATTACTTCCTCCTTGGGTGTCTCTACTCCGATGAACTATCATCTGCCTCTCACTTTTCCAGTGATTAATTGTGTTCTCATTTATCTGGCCTTCCGTGCCATTCAAAAAGATGAGGCATTGGTTCGTTCACTTGATAGAATACGCTAATGAATTTTGTAGGAGAAATAGTAACACTTCGTGCCGTTGAACCATCTGATGTGGATCTGCTCTACAAGTGGGAGAATGATGCTACATTATGGGGAGAGGGAAGTGCTATCGCTCCTTATTCCAAATATCATTTACAATCGTATGTGGATACCGCTGGCGATATCTTCTCATTACGCCAAATGCGATTGATGATTGTTTCTAATCAAGAACAGGCTACCGTTGGTTGTGTCGATCTCATCGACTTTGAACCTCGCTTTGCAAGAGCAGAAGTGGCTGTCTTGGTTGATACTCCTTATCAAAATAAACGTTATGCAACGGAGGCTTTGAGACTGATGAAAAATTATGCTTTTCGTTTCCTCTGCCTGCATCAGTTGTATGCGTATGTTGGAGAATTTAACAATGCATCTTTGCGTCTTTTTACCTCTGCGGGCTTTCAGAAAACAGTCTTGCTTAAAGAGTGGTATCGTGATGAGGATTGGAAAAATTGTTGGTTGATGCAATTGATTAATGAATAAAAAATATAGATATGTTAGATAAGAATGTGGTAAAATCGGTGATTGATAGTCTCAATTTGCCAGATTTTAGTAAGGCTACAATTCGTGAAATTGTAACAATTGCCAATAAGGTGGAAGCCTTGACGGGAGAGAAATATGTTCGTATGGAGATGGGTGTTCCCGGTTTCGCTCCAGATAAGATTGGTACAAAGGCTGAAATAGAAGCTCTTCAGGCGGGTGTCGCATCTAAGTATCCTATGTTGGATGGTCATCCTGAATTGAAAAAACAGGCTTCTCGTTTTGTGAAGGCTTTTATTGATGTGGATGTTAATCCAGAAGGTTGTGTCCCTGTTTCTGGCTCTATGCAAGGTACTTACGCCTCTTTCTTGGTTTCTGGTCAATGTGATAAAAAGAAAGATACGGTCTTGTTTATCGACCCTGGTTTCCCTGTTCAAAAGACTCAGTTGTTGGTTTTGGGTATGAAATATGAATCCTTCGATATGTTCCAATACAGAGGTAAGGAGCTAATCGATAAGGTGGAGAGCTATTTGCAAAAAGGAAACATCTGTAACATTATCTATTCTAATCCGAACAATCCTTCTTGGTTCTGCTTGACAGAGGAAGAGTTGAAAGGTATCGGTGAATTGGCTACAAAATATGATGTGATTGTGATGGAAGATTTGGCTTACTTCGCTATGGATTTCCGTAAGGATTTAAGTCAACCTTATAAAGCTCCTTTCCAACCAACGGTGGCTAAGTATACCGATAATTATATCTTATTAATATCCGGCTCGAAGGCATTCAGCTACGCTGGTCAACGTATCGGTGTGACTGCTATCTCAAATAAGATTTTCCATCGTTTCTACCAAGGTTTGGCTGACCGCTATACAATTGGTGAGTTTGGTATGATTTTCGTCAACAGAATTCTTTATGTTCTCTCCTCTGGTACTTCCCATTCAGCTCAATATGCCTTGGCGGCTATGTTTAAGGCTGCTTGTGATGGTGAATACAACTTCTTGGAGACCGTTCGCGAATACGGAAACCGTGCTGCTAAAATGAAAAAGATATTTATCGATAATGGTTTCCATATCGTTTATGATAAGGATATCGACCAAAATATCGGTGATGGTTTCTATTTCACAGTTGGTTATAAGGATATGAAGGGTGGCGATTTGATGTATAAATTGCTTTTCTACGGAATCAGTGCCATTAGTTTGGATACTACCGGTAGTAAGCAACAAGGATTACGCGTTTGCACATCCTTTATTAAAGATAACCAATACGAAGATCTACAAAATCGATTGGCTGAATTCGCTAAAGAAAACTAATTTGTTTTTACCTATATTCGAAAAGGCTGTCCATATTGTTGGATGGCCTTTTTTGCTTTCTCGAAAGTTTCTTCCTGTATTATTTGCAAGGAATGGAAATTTTATTACTTTTGCATTATTATAAAATAATAATTTATAGTGTATGCAGTCTAATCCGTTCATAATCAGTGGTTACGTCTCTTCTGAATATTTCTGTGATAGGGAAGCAGAGACGGAACGTCTATTGCATGAGGTTGAAAATGGCAATAACGTGGCAATCATAGCTACCCGTAGGATGGGAAAGAGTGGTTTGATCAGACATACCTTTCAGCGAAAGGAAGTCTCGTCGAACTATTATACTTTCTTTGTGGATATCTATTCGACAAGATCGTTACGAGAATTTGTTTTTATGTTGAGTCGAGAGATACTAGAGAAGTTGAAACCGTATGGAATGAAGGCAATCCAAGGATTTTGGAACAGTGTTAAGTCGTTGCAGACTGGTATCTCTTTTAGTCCGATGGGGGAGCCATCCTTTAATTTTCAGTTGGGTGATTTACGTCAATCGGAGAATACGTTGGATGAGATATTCAGCTATTTGAAACATGCGGACCGTCCATGTCTGGTGGCCATCGATGAGTTTCAACAGATTGCCACTTATCCAGAGAAGAATGTGGAGGCTTTGTTGCGATCATACGTACAACAATGTGCCAATGCAAGGTTTATCTTCTCAGGCAGTCAGCGTCATACGATGGGCGTGATGTTTTCTAGTCCAGCGAGACCATTCTTCCAAAGTGTTTCTATGATGCATCTGGAGGCGATTGACGAAGAGAAATATAAAGTCTTTGCCTGCAATCATTTCGAAAAAAATGGTAAGAAGTTGCAACCTGAAGTTGTTTCGGAAGTGTTTCGTATTGCACAGGGAATCACATGGTATGTTCAGAAACTTTTTAATACGCTATATGCTAAGACGACGAAAGGGGAGACTTGTACGAAAGAGATGGTACAATCATCATTGGATGAGATCCTTTCAACTATGGATTATACCTATCGGGAGACATTGTTTCGTATGCCAGAAAAGCAGAAAGAGGTGTTTATTGCCATTGCCAAAGAGGGGCATGCTAAATCAATTACATCAGGGGCCTTTATACATAAGTATCGATTGCCATCCTCCAGTATGGTTCAGTCGGCAGTGAAGGGATTGCTAGAGCGCGATTATCTTACCTATGAGCAAGGAGAGTATTCGGTGTATGATCTTTTTTTGACATATTGGATTCAAAAGAATTATTAATATCAACCTATTGTTACTCTAACTCTATTGATAAAATATGGGTAATCTCGTTTGCTTTTGGCGGTTATCATGGTTAATTTTAGTGACAAATGCGTTTCGTTTTTAAAAAAAGAGTGTGCCAAAATTGAATTTCGACACACTCTTTTTCAGTTAGTATGAGTTGAGGCTATACCTTGCATTGTATAGCTTTTTTCTCTTCGTCGTAATCGATGGTGATGGTGTCACCTTGTTTGATTTTGTTTGCTAACAAGACCTCAGCCACTTCATCCTCAACATATTTTTGAATGGCACGTTTCAATGGTCTGGCACCGAATTGAATATCGTATCCTTTTTCGGAGATAAAGTCTTTTGCCTTTTCTGTTAGCGACAGATGATAGCCCATTTTCTCAATTCTCTCGTAGACATTCTTCAATTCCAAATCGATGATTTTGAAGATTGACTCTTTCTGAAGTTGATCGAACATGATGATGTCATCAATACGGTTCAAGAATTCAGGAGAGAATGTCTTATTCAAAGCCTTTTGAATGACGCTATGAGCGAATTGTTTGTCTTCCAAGTTTACTGTCATGGAGAAACCAACACCCTTTCCGAAGTCCTTCAACTGACGTGTTCCCACGTTGGAAGTCATGATGATAATTGTGTTTTTGAAGTCTACCTGACGACCTAAACTATCAGTCAAGCGACCCTCGTCGAGGACTTGAAGTAATAGATTGAAGACATCGGCGTGAGCTTTCTCAATCTCATCAAGTAGGATGATGGAGTAGGGTTTACGTCTGACACGTTCTGTTAGTTGTCCACCCTCTTCATAACCGACATATCCTGGAGGTGCTCCAATCAGTCTTGAAACGGAGAATTTCTCCATGTATTCACTCATATCGATGCGGATAAGAGCGTCGGTGGAGTTGAACATCTCTTTTGCCAACATTTTTGCCAAATAGGTTTTACCGACACCCGTTGGACCCACGAAGATAAAGGATCCGATAGGACGGTTAGGGTCTTTCAATCCGATTCGACTACGTTGGATGGATTTGACGATTTTAGTGACAGCATCGTCTTGTCCGATGACTTGTCCGATGAGTTTTTCACTCATGTGACGAAGTTTCTCGCTCTCTTCTTGAGCAATATTTTGGATAGGAACGCCTGACATCATGGAGATGACCATTTTCACCTGTTCTTCATCCACGTTTTGGCGTTCATTTTTCATTTCATTTTGCCATTCAATCTTAGCATCTTCAATGGCTTGAGTGCATTGTTTCTCTTGGTCGCGATAGTTAGCCGCCAATTCAAAATCTTGATCGGAGACAGCCTTTTCTTTAAGTTCTTTGAATTGTTGTCTTTTCTTCTCAAGGTCAGTGATTGAGTTAGGCATTGTCACGTTAGAGATGTGAGTGCGGGCACCCGCTTCATCGAGAGCATCAATAGCCTTGTCTGGGAAGGAACGGTCTGTGATGTATCGTTCCGTATATTTAACGCAAGCTTTAAGTGCCTCTTCCGTGTAGGTTACGTAGTGGTGGTCTTCATAACGTTCTTTGATGTTATGAAGGATTTGTAGGGTTTCCTCTGCGGTAGTAGGTTCCACCAGCACTTTTTGGAAGCGACGTTCCAATGCACCATCCTTCTCGATGTGTTCACGATATTCGTTAAGCGTGGTAGCACCGATGCATTGAATATCGCCTCTAGCCAAAGCTGGTTTCAGAATGTTGGCAGCATCTAGAGAACCAGGGGACGAACCAGCACCAACGATTGTATGAATCTCGTCGATGAATAAGATGACATCTGGATTCTTTTTCAGTTCGTTGATGATGGATTTGATTCTTTCCTCGAATTGTCCGCGGTATTTTGTGCCAGCTACAACCGAAGCCATATCCAAAGAGATGATTTTCTTGTTGAATAGAACGTGAGAAGTCTTACGATCGACAATTCGTTGAGCGAGTCCCTCAACGATAGCCGACTTACCAACGCCAGGTTCACCAATGAGCACAGGGTTGTTTTTCTTCCTTCTGCTCAATATTTGGCATACACGTTCGATCTCTTTTTCTCTGCCCACAACGGGGTCGAGCAGACCATTCTCAGCAGATTTGGTCAGATTGCTACCGAAACTGTCTAAAACTGGGGTAGAAGAGCCGATTTTGTTTTCTTCCGTTGGATTACTAGTAGCTTTGCCAGAAGCATTGTTGTTCTCTTCCGGTTTGGAGTCACTTTCGTCCACGAACATATTTTTCACGTTTCCGTTGGTCAAATAGTTCTGAATACTTTTGTAAGTGACATTTTCGCTGAGTAGCACCTGAGCAGCTACGTTTGTATTATCTTTCATAATAGCCAAGAGAAGGTGTACGGTCTCTTGCACTTGACTTTTGTACAAGCGAGATTCCAGCGCCATCAGTTTGAGTATTTTTTCTGCTGATTTGATGAGAGGTATTTCGTTTGATTCAGAAACTTCTGTTTCAGAGCGAAGTTTATCATCCAATGTCTCTTTCACATATTTCAAATCAACTTGCAAGTATTTCAATATATCGACGGCGAGGCCTTCACCACTTCGTAAAATTCCCAGTAGGAGATGTTCTGGCCCGATGAAGTTATTGCCCAAACGAATGGCTTCATCACGGCTATACATAAGCACCTCTTTTACACCTTGTGAATAACTTGTCGTGTCCATAACTATAATTGTATGCTTGTTGTTATCTACATTTTTTTGCAAATATATAATAATCTTATGCCAATAAGTGCTTTTTTCGGGCGTTAATCTGCAAATTGTTGAAAACTAATTTAGAATGAATCCTCTGTTCCTGTTGAGTATTTGATGCGATAATTTTGATGTTTCTGAAAGTAATGAAACGTCAATTGAAAAGAGGGTGAAAAATTGTTGAAAATATAAGTGTTTAAGGGTTAGAACAAAAGGGGTTATATTTCATATAATGTTAAAAATTTTTTTGTCCCTATTAGATTTTTTTTGTAATTTTATGCGTTTTTAGTAACGAGTAATTATATTATAAAAATAGATAATGGAAGATCAAGACAGAATTATCAAAATTGATATTGATGAAGAGATGAGATCCTCGTACATCGACTATTCGATGTCAGTAATTGTCTCGCGTGCCTTGCCTGATGTGCGTGATGGTTTTAAGCCTGTGCACCGTCGTGTGTTGTTTGGTATGAATGAGTTGGGTTTGACCTTTAATAAGCCAACAAAAAAATCAGCGAGAATCGTAGGAGAGGTGTTAGGAAAGTATCACCCACATGGAGATTCATCCGTTTATGGTACGTTGGTCCGTATGGCGCAAGATTGGACGTTACGTTATCCGCTTGTGTTCGGACAAGGAAACTTTGGTTCCATAGATGGTGATTCTGCAGCGGCTATGCGTTATACTGAGGCAAAGCTCAGTCGCATATCTGAGGATATAATGATCGATCTTGATAAAGAAACTGTTGATTTTCAAGACAATTTTGATGGGGAGCATCAGGAACCGACTGTTATGCCTACCCGTATTCCTCAATTGTTGGTAAATGGTGCGTCTGGTATCGCTGTTGGTATGGCTACCAATATGGCGCCACACAATTTATCCGACACGATTGATGCCATTGTCGCATATGTTGACAATAAAGATGTTGACATTGAGGATTTGATAAAACTGATAAAAGCACCTGATTTCCCTACAGGTGGTATCATCTATGGATATTCTGGCGTGCGTGATTCTTATTTGACGGGTCGTGGACGTGTAGTTATTCGTGCTAAATGTGAAATTGAGACAGACGAGTCACACGATAAGATCGTTGTTCGTGAGATACCTTATCAAATTAATAGAAGTGAGTTGATTACTTCTATAGCAGATATGGTGAATGAAAAACGTATCGAGGGTATTTCAAACATCAATGATGAGTCAGACCACGAAGGTATGCGTATCGTTATCGATGTGAAGAGAGATGCCAATAGTCAGGTTGTCTTAAATAAATTATATAAGTATTCCGCTTTGCAGTCATCATTCAGTGTTAACAACATTGCATTGGTGCACGGTCGTCCGAAATTGTTAAACTTGAAGGATTTGATTGCGGAGTTTGTTGCTCATCGTATGGATGTGGTGACGCGTCGTACTTTGTTCGAATTGCGTGAGGCAGAGAAACGTGCTCATATCTTGGAGGCGTTGATCGTAGCTGTGGATAATTTGGATGAGGTGATTCAGATTATTCGTTCATCTAAGACGGTAGAGGAGTCAAGACAACGTTTGATGGATCGTTTCAACTTCGATTTGGAACAAGCTAAGGCCATCGTTGAGATGCGTTTGCGTCAGTTGGTTGCTTTGGCTATCGAGGAACTTCGTGCTGAGTATGCAGAGTTGATGAAGTTAATTGATCACTTGAAGGCTGTTTTGGCAAGCGAAGAGATGAGAATGCAGATCATTAAGGATGAATTGCTTGAGGTGAAAGAGAAATATGGAGATGAGCGTAGAACTCAGATCATGTTTACTGCTGAAGAGTTCAATCCTGAAGATTTCTATTCAGATGATGAGATGGTTTTGACTGTTTCTCATTTGGGTTATATCAAGAGAACTCCATTGGCAGAGTTCAAATCACAAAACAGAGGTGGTGTAGGTTCGAAGGGAAGTGCTGCGCGTGATGCAGACTTCATTGAATATATCTATTCTGCTTCTATGCATAATACCTTATTGTTCTTTACTCAGAAGGGTCGTTGCTATTGGCAGAAAGTTTATGAGATTCCTGAAGGTGCTAAGAATGCTAAGGGACGTGCAATTCAGAATTTGTTGAACATTGATTCCGATGATAAGATCAATGCTCTAATCTGTGTGAAGACGTTGAATGATGAAGAGTTTAATAAGAGTCATAACATTATCTTCTGTACGAAAAATGGAGTTGTTAAGAAGACATCATTGGAGGCTTATTCAAGACCTCGTGCAAATGGTGTGAATGCAATCTTGATTCGTGAGGATGACAAGGTGATCGATGTATGTTTGACTGATGGTAATTCAGAAATCATTTTGGCTAATAAACATGGAAAGGCTATTAGATTCAACGAGTCTAAGGTTCGTCAGATGGGTCGTGTTTCTACAGGTGTTAAAGGTATGACATTGGATGGACCTGATGATGAGGTGATAGGAATGATTGTCATAGAGGATCCTCAGAAGGAGACTATCTTGGTAGTTTCTGATCAAGGTTATGGAAAACGTTCTGACATCGAGGATTACAGAATCACTAATCGTGGAGGTAAGGGTGTTAAGACATTGAACATTACCGATAAGACAGGACAGTTGATTGCTATTAAGAGCGTTACAGATGAGAATGATTTGATGATCATTAACAAATCGGGTATCACTATCCGTCTATGCATGTCTGAGGTGAGAGTACAAGGACGTGCTACACAAGGCGTTCGCTTGATCAATTTGACCAAGAAGAATGACCAAATAGCTTCTGTATGTAAGGTGATTCATTCGGATGAGGAAGAGGAGAATGAAGAAGATGTGATTGATAAGGTGGATGATAAAGGAGAGAATGAAGAATCCGTAAATAATGATAACAAGTAATAATAACAATTAATACAATTTTAAAATGAAAAAAATTGCGATTACAGTATTCGCTTTGGCACTTGCAACATGTGGTTTTGCACAAAAAAAGAATGTAAGTAATGCAGAGGCGAAACTTTATGATCCAGTTGACTATGCTGGAGCAAAAAAATTGATTGAGGCAGCAATGGAAGATCCTACAACTTCTAACCAAGCAAAGACTTATTGGGTTGCTTCTCAAGTTTATTTTGGCTTGTTCTCAGAACAAGGTACTAAGAAAGATATGAATCAAGAGTATGACATTGATGATATGTCAAACAACTTGATTAAGGCTGTTGATGCATATAAGAAGGTGGCTGAATTAGACGCTATGCCTAATGAAAAAGGTCAGGTTAAACCTAAATATGCAAAACAAATCACTCAGAAGTTAAATGTTGGTGCTGATTGCTTGTTCAATACAGCTGCAGATAACTATTTTAAACAGAAATATGGTCAAGCAGTAGCTTTGTGGAGCAAATATATTGATTTGGCTGATAGCCCAGCTGCAGAAAAATTGAATTTGAAGTCTGATACAACGTATAACCAAGTAAAATCATACATTATCGATGCCTCAGTAAAGAAAAATGATGGAGAATTCGATGCAATAGCTCTTAAATATATGGAAGACTTGAAGGCTGATCCTAAATATTCAAGAGCTATGTATGAGTGGAGTTATCAAGCTTATTCTAAGAAGGGTGATTCTGAGAAGACTATCAATACATTGAAGGAAGCTATCAAGAAATTCCCTAACGATAATTCTTACTTCGTTGGTTCCTTGATCAACTATTATCGTGAAAACAATAAGGATGCTGAGGCTTTGTCTTACCTTGATGAGGCAATTGCTAGCAATCCAAAAGAGACTCAATATTACTTGATTAAAGCTCAAATCTTCTTGAGAAAAGAGAACTTCGACAAAGCTATCGAATGCTCAAAACAAGCTATCGGAATTCAAGCAGACAACTTCAACGCTAATTATTTCTGTGGTTATTCTTACATCAGAAAAGGCGAAACTGCTATGGATGCTGCAGGCAAAATCAAGGATAATACTAAGTACAAAAAAGCGAAAGACCTTGCTCTTGAACAGTTTAAAACTGCTGTTACTTACTTAGAGAAAGCAAGATCTATCGATGCTAAAGATGTTGATAATCTCAATTTGTTGAAAAACGCATACTATCGTCTTGGTAATGGTACTAAGTATAACGAAATTGACGATCAAATAAAGAAATTGAAGTAATAATATCTGGGTCTGTCTTCCGCTTTTTTGCATGGAAGACAGACCTATTTGTTTTGACATGACTTCTCCTTAAAGATTATGAAAACGAAATTAACCATAATTATTATTGGCCATAATTCATGGCATTTCTTACAGAAGAATTTAGCCTCTCTGGAATTCGTGAAGGATGATCCGGAGATGGAGATTCTTTATGTGGATAATGCATCAACAGATGAAACACGTGCCGCTATTACCTACTCTTATCCTTATGTGAAAATGATTAGTTGTGGTATGAATAGAGGTATCGCTGCGGCTCGTAATATTGGTATGGTTAATTCTGCAAGTGAATATCTTCTCTTCCTGGATAGTGACACAATTGTGAATAAGGAGGCTCTTGATGAGATGATGAGATACATGGAAGAGCATGAGGAGGTGGGCTTGTGTAGTTGTAAATTAATTGGACAGGATGGATTGCCTCAGGCTAGCTGTAAACATTATCCAACAAGATTGGGTGTGATTAAGAGTGGATTGCATAATATTGGTGTGAAATTTGGATTAAACTTATTCCCTAATGCTTATGCGAGAACTTTGTATGATACGTCCGGTTCTGAACCTATGGAGGTGGATTTTGTAGTGGGTGCATGTCAATTGATTCGTAAAAAAGCACAAATTAAAGTAGGCTTCCTCGATGAGAGAATTTTCTACGGACCAGAAGATGCGGATTTCTGCAGACGATTGAAGAAAAAAGGGTATAAAATCATTTATCTCCCTTATATCTCTATTATTCATGACTATCAACGACCAATCACACAGAAATTCATGTCGCTTCAAACCTTGAAACAAATCAAAGGTTATAGCTACTACTTTAGGAAAATTGTAGAAGAAAAAATGAGAGGAATCTAACGTATGACTCTACCTATACATCCTTCTATTTCTGCTATTATTCCTACTTATAATGCGGAGCCATATCTGGACAAGTTATTGGCTCAGTTGCATAATCAGTCGATAAAGCTATCTGAAATCATCATTGTTGATTCCCAATCGTCCGATCAAACAGAGTCTATCGCTCGTCGATGGAACACTCGTTTTTTCTCCATTGCCAAGTCGGATTTCGATCATGGGGGAACCCGTAATTGGGCTGTGAAAAATAGTTCGTCGAACTATATCTTGTTTCTTACTCAAGATGCATTGCCTGCTGATGGTCATCTTGTCGAAAATCTCTATACAGTATTGGCTGCAGACTCCTCTGTTGCTGTTTCGTTTGCCAAACAGATACCATATGAGTCGGCTTCTCCAGTGGAGAAGTTTACACGACATTTCAACTATCCAGATAATAGTTGGATTCGCTCGATTCATGATGTAGATAAGTATGGTATTAAGACGTTCTTTTTGTCGGATGTATGTGCACTCTATTCTCGGACAATCTTTGATGAGATGGGTGGTTTTACATCTCCGATTCTTACCAATGAGGATATGATGATGGCTTCGTCGTTGTTACGTAGAGGGTATAAAACTGCCTATCAAGCATCGGCAATTGTTTACCATTCGCATAATTATACGCTTAAACAACAATATAAGAGAAACTTTGATATTGGTGTCTTTTTAGCTATGCATCATGATAAATTCCCAGTAAAAGATGAGGTGGGAGAGGGACTGAAAATGGTTAAGGCAGGAGTCTGTTACTTTTTGTCTCGTTTTAGGTTGATTTCGCTTTTTCAACTATTATTATCTTCATTTGTCAAGTATTTAGGAAATCGGGCGGGACATCATTATCAGGATTATTCATTGAGGGAAAAATTAAAACGAACTAATTATCCAATGTTTTGGAATCGTTTTTATGAGGAATATGGCAAACAAGAGAAATCTCATTCATAATGCCTTATTCTAACCTCTATACCTTCCTTCTTCAGACGGTCGGGTAGGTCGCTGAGGTCGGTGTTGCTATAGTGGTAAGGAAAGAGCACTTTGGGACGGATAATCTTTGCTGCTCGTACCAATTGATCAACAGTCATCGTATATGGTTGATTGCAGGGTAGGAATGCGATGTCGATGTCTTTGATCTCGGACATTTCAGGTATGTCTTCCGTATCTCCTGCGATGTAGATTTTTAGTCCGTCGATAGTCAGAATGTAACCGTTGTCCCTTCCTTTTGGGTGGAATTGCTGATGCCCCTCTGTGGTGTTGTAGGCAGGAACCGCTTCGACCTTGATGTCGACTGAGATTTGAGAAGAGTCTCCGTTGTTCATCACAATTCCCTTCCCAAGCATTTCTGCGCATCGTTGGTTGGTGATGAGTTGAGTCTTATCTCCGGAGAGTTGAGCAATAGCCTCCTTGTCAAAGTGATCAAAGTGCTCATGGGTTACGAAGATATAATCCGCTTTGGGCATTGTAGTATAGTCGATTGTCTTGTCGCCCAGTTTTGTGACGGGGTCGATTTCAATCTCTTTCCCATCGTATTGAATTCGGATACTGGCATGTACGAGTGCGTGAAAAGAGATGGCTTTGCCACTCTTTGTTTGGAATACATCCACATTTTCAGACTCCTGTTGACTGCAGGCTGATGTCATTCCTAAGGCAGTCAATATGTATGTAATGATTCTTTTCATGGTGTAATAGTATACTAATAAAGTAAATTAGTGTTTAATCTTTTGTTTTACAGATTGGATTAGTTATTTCTCTTTTCGCACAATCGAATACATGATGATTTAGTTCATTGTCATGAAACTTAGTGAATTTTTTGAACTTTGAAATCAGACAAAGTTAGAAATTATTTTTGAGTAAAGAAGCTTTGAAGCAGACCATTGTTATGGAAATGAGTTGTTGAATATGAATTACCGACAACCTCTAACCCATAAATCTTTTCGACCATCTTCTGATTTATGATTATTTTTTACATTTGCAAGTGTGTGCAAACATACAGTCCAACAAGATATTGAGCGGACAAAAAATTATGACGCAAGAGAACAAAGAAAGAATGATTCAATTACTCGGCAAGCATCATAATCTATCTCCAAACATCTCAATCGTATGCACGCAGAAGGTATAGTCCGTCGCATAGGTCCGGACAAGAGTGGACATTGGAATGTGGGCTATAACACAAATGGATAAACAATAAAAAATACAATCAACGTCTTCGTAAGAAGGCTAAGATCCATGAGAAAGAAGGTATGAATACAGCTGAATTTTTCGGAATATTATTTGGTGTTGTCTTGACTATCTTTTTTATTATTATCTCTATTACAATAGCTATGGTTCGACGAGAACAACGTCGGCAAGCTGATAGGGAACGAAAATGGATGGAAGATAAGAAGGCTGAAATTAATCAAATAGTTAAGGAAAGAGAGAAAAGGTTGGCTACAGAAAAAGAAAAGCCATTCAATTATGAAGATTTGTCTCCGAACGAAAAAGCACTCTATATTTTGAGACAATTGGGATGTGAGATAAACGTTATTGATTCTGTTGATTCTCATAAATTAACTCAGATCTATGAGGTGGATCAAAATAAAAAACTGAAAAGAGGACGTATCTCCATTGTGGTTGCATTGGATGATTTGTTTGTTGACAATCTGCTAATTGAGTATGAACCTTACCTTGGGAAAGAGTTACAGCCCTACCTTCAAAGCAAATTAGCAATGCCACTTCTTGATGCGGAGGATATTCTTAATAGTAGATTAGAATTGATCCAAGAGAATTATGCAGATGTGGATTGGGATGATGTGTTTGTCAAAAGGAAATGCGATACGGTGTGCGAACTGAACAATATCCCTATGAATGATCATTCAGAGGATACGCTTGCAATTATCTCTCTTCCGATAGATTCGCTCTCAAAAGTGTATGATGTCTTTTGTTATATTCCGTTTGGCGGTGCAGGTAGTCCTGAAGCAATGGAACATCGTAGTATCGTTAAGTATTGGATGGATAAGTTTGCCATTGTTCCAGTGTTCTTTTCTGGCAGTGAAACAGTTTATCAGGTAGATGTTGATAAAACAAGACAAATTGCAAAAGAACTCTCTTTGCAACATTTGGCGTATTGTGAAGACATAATCACGCAAAGTGATATGAGTCTTGAGGATATTGAACTTTACATCGAAAGATCTCGTTTCTGGTATTTCTGGTGGGATTAATCAGGGAAATATAGTCAGAAACACTTGTTGCTAAAGCAATAGTTATCGGAGGAAACGTTATTTAGACTTCTTTTCTCCTTTTTGCTCTGGTTGATTTTCTATTTTGACCGTTCTGCCATATGTGTAGCTGTATCGTTCGCTTTCTACAATTGAACAAACCATTTGCTTTAATTCCGTCATGAAAGCGCCCGTTTCGAATGTGCTCTTTTCAATCATTCTAAGCTTTTTCTCCCATTGACCAGTCAATTCTGCTGATTTTAGCAGTTCATTTTGTATGGTGTTAATCAGACTAATTCCTGTTTCTGTTGCCTCTATGCTTTTCCCTTTTTTACGCATATAGTTTCGTTTGTACAGGGTTTCAATGATATTGGCACGTGTAGAAGGACGTCCAATGCCATTCTCTTTTAGCAAATCACGCAATTCTTCATCGTCTATTTGTTTGCCCGCTGTTTCCATTGCACGTAGTAACGTCGCTTCTGTATAGGGCTTGGGTGGTGTTGTCTCTTTTTCGGTGAGATCGGGTACGTGAGGACCACTCTCTCCAACAGTGAAGATTGGCAAAGTCTTTTCCTCATCATCTTTATTCTCCTCGTCGGTTGCACTTTTTTCAAAGACGGTACGCCAACCGGGAACTAAAATCTGTTTGCCATTCACTTTAAACTCAATATCTTTCACCTTTCCTAAGACAGTTGTGGTGGAAGTCTCACAAACGGGATAGAAATTGGCAATGAACCTTCTGGCAACTAAGTCAAATACCTTTTGTTCTTCTTGTGTTAGGTTAGTTGGGTTGATACCAGTTGGTATGATGGCATGGTGGTCGGTTACTTTTGAGTTGTCGAACACCTTTTTTGACTTAGGTATTTTGGTCTTTAACACGGGCTCCGTCAGTGTAGCATAACTCTTCAGTCCTTGCATGATAGGCCCAATCTTTGGATAGATGTCTTCACTCAAGAATGTGGTGTCCACACGTGGATAGGTGGTGACTTTCTTTTCATAGAGTGATTGAATTAATTTGAGCGTATCTTCTGCGGAAAATCCATATTTCTTGTTACACTCCACTTGTAAGGATGTCAGATCGAACAATCTAGGAGCAAACTCTTTTCCTTCTTTGGCTGATATGTCTGTTACTGTGAAATCATCACTTTTTACTGTTTCGAGGAAGTTGAGTCCCTCTTCTTTCGAGGTGAATTTACCTTTACTTGCAGAAAAGGTGGTGTCACGATAGACAGTCTTTAATTCCCAGTATTTTTCAGGTTTGAAGTTCACTATCTCAAAATGTCGTTTGACAACCAGGGCCAGTGTTGGAGTTTGTACTCTACCAATGGAGAGAACTTGTTTGTTCTGTCCATATCGTAAGGTGTACAATCGGGTGGCATTCATTCCCAATAACCAATCACCGATGGCACGCATGGCTCCTGCTTCGTATAGCTTGTTGAAGTCGGATTGAGGTCGTAGGTTTTGAAATCCCTCTCGAATGGACTCCTCTGTTAATGAAGATATCCACAGACGTTTGACAGGACATTTGCATTCTGCCTTCTGCATCACCCATCGTTGAATGAGTTCTCCTTCTTGTCCGGCATCCCCGCAGTTGATCACTTCATCAGCATTCTTAATTAAGTTTTCAATGATGTGAAATTGCTTTATGGACCCATCGTTTTCAATGAGTTTAATACCAAACCGTTGGGGGATTAAAGGCAGGTCGGCAATAGACCATCGTTTCCACTTCTCTTGGTATTCATGAGGTTCCTTTAGTGTGCAGAGATGTCCGAACACCCAAGTTACTTGGTATCCATTTCCTTCTATGTACCCATCTCTTTTGTTACGGGCACCTAAGATAGCGGCAATTTCCCTTGCCACACTTGGTTTCTCTGCTATGCAAACGATCATTTTTTAGTGATGTTAGATAATCTCTGGTTAGTGCAAATTTACAAAATCTTTCCTGCCTAACAAAGTATGTTAGACAATCTGTTCGTACAATTTTCAGGGCGGATTTTCACAATGCTTTCTGCTTATTCATTAGTGGCTTGTGCATTTGTAGAATACTTTTCCAGTTGGATTCGAACAGAATCTTCGATGGTGAGCATGGCATCTTTTGCTCTTTTAAGTGTGATGGTATCCATTTCCCCATCGTGTTTTATGGCATAGGTGTAGACCCATGTACCTGTCATTAAAATTCTTTTGCTTTCTTGCTCTTCTTCTTTTATCGGTAAAGAACCTTGCAGAAGACTGTCCACCAATGCAATGGATGTACTGTCAAAGAGTTGTTTGCTGCAATTTAGCGTGAGACTAGTATCTTTAAATTGCATTTTATGCAATTGGATAGTCAAACTGTCCTTTTGGTTTATTAGTTCAAATTCAATGTTGCCACCACCTTGTCTGACGAAATAAACACCTTTGTAAAGGGATGTGTCTGCTACGGAATCTATCGCGATAGAGGCGATGATTTGATTGGATGAGGTGTTCTCAACAGGTTTCTTGTTACTACAACATGTGAGGAGAACTGAAGAGAAAAGAAGTGTGTAAAGAATTTTTTTCATGGGCATGTGAATAGGTTTCGTAAAAGCAGAAAAAGTCCGATAGCTGTTACTACCGGACTTTCAAATTCATTTATTAAATCATATCGAAACTTCTCTTGATGAATTCACTTAGAGCTTCACCCTTCAACAGATTGTTGGAAAGAAGTGTTAAATCAACTAATTGTTTCACCTCTTTGCTGTTTTTAGAGAACTCTTCAAAGATTGCTTTCTTTGATTTGTTATTAGCGGTTAACTCATCATCAATCTTCTTGATTTCATCTTTGATAGCTTCTGCCAAGTCAGATTCACTTTTATCGCCTTTTAAGTCGGCTCTTTTCTTATTCAACTCGGCAATCTTCTCTAAGATAGGAGCTGCTTTTGCTTGGCAAGCTTCGTTTTCATCCTTCAAAATTCTTTGAATCAATGGATGTGCAGCATTTACTACCATGTTGTAAGAGTCTGGCATTTCACCATAGAAGTTCATGCCTCCTTGTGTTGCAGCCATCTCTTTCATACGACGCATAAATTCGTTTTGCGTAATATATGCAGGTTGTCCGTTAGAAGATAGATTCTCGAATGTGACGATGAAACTGCTCTTGTCATTGCTTGGCAATTGTGTGTTGAAGATGATGGAAAGTGCATCTTGGTCGTTGGCTGACAAATCCACTTTTTGAGTATCTTCCTTTTGAATCAATTTTTCAATCACATCAGAATCGACACGAACGAATCGACACTTGCCCTCGCTTTTTTGTTCTAGTTTGCTAATGAAGTGAACATCCAATTGTCCATCCAAGAACAATACGTCGTATCCTTTCTCTTTGGCAGCATTGATATAAGTATATTGTTCATCCTTGTTAGTGGCATAAAGATAAATGATGTTTTTATCTTTATCAGTTTGATTCGCCTCTATCAATGTTTTGTATTCATCTAACGTGAAATATTTGCCATCAACATTCTTCAAAAGTGCGAATTTCTCAGCTCTCTCAGCGAATTTCTCATCTGTCAAAATACCATACTCGATGAATATTTTTAGATTGTCCCATTTCTCTTCAAAATCAGAACGTTGTTGATTGAAGATCTCCTGTAGTCTGTCTGCCACCTTCTTGGTGATGTGGTTGGATATCTTCTTCACGTTGCTATCGCTTTGCAAGTAGCTTCTTGATACGTTCAATGGAATGTCTGGAGAGTCGATTACACCATGAAGCAATGTTAGGAATTCAGGAACGATACCTTCTACAGAGTCAGTAACAAATACTTGGTTGCAGTAGAGTTGGATTTTGTTCTTTTGAATCTCTATGTTGTTTTTAATCTTAGGGAAGTAAAGAATACCTGTCAGATTGAAAGGGTAGTCAACGTTCAAATGAATGTTGAACAAAGGATCATCAGCGTAAGGATATAGCTCATGGTAGAACTTCTTGTAATCCTCATCAGTTAAATCTGCAGGTTTCTGTGTCCATGCAGGTTTGGTGTTGTTGATGATGTTGTCTTCTGCAGTCTCCACTTGTTTGCCATCTTTCCACTCTTTCTTTTTACCGAAAGCAACTGGTATAGCAAGGAATTTGCAGTATTTGTTCAATAGTTCAGTGATCTTTGCGTCCTCAAGGAACTCCTTGTTTTCGTCTTCAATGTAAAGAACGATGTCGGTACCTCTCTCAGCCTTATCAATCTCTTCGATGGTGTATTCTGGACTTCCATCGCAACTCCACTTAACGGCTTTTGAACCCTCTTTATATGATTTAGTGATGATTTCCACTTTTTTAGAAACCATGAATGAAGAGTAGAATCCAAGTCCGAAGTGACCAATGATGGCATTTGCATCGTTTTTATATTTCTCAAGGAACTCTTCAGCGCCAGAGAAGGCAATTTGATTGATGTATTTGTCGATTTCCTCTTCTGTCATTCCGATACCGTGGTCGGAGATGGTGAGTGTGCCAGCATCTTTATCTGCTTTTACTTGTACGGTAAGGTCGCCCATATCGCCTTTGTATTCATTGACAGAAGCCAAGGTCTTTAGCTTTTGTGTGGCATCTACGGCGTTAGAGACTAACTCACGAAGGAATATTTCGTGGTCACTATAAAGAAATTTTTTGATGACGGGGAAGATGTTATCGGTCGTTACCCCAATGTTACCTTTTTGCATATCTTTATATTTATTATTTTGTTTTTGTCGAATATTCAATTCAACCTAATCTTATCAAAGAATATGCCATAGGAGAAAAGGTGACAATATGTCAGTCTCTTGCCGTTTGTGTCTGTCAATTTGGATTTTTACAGAAGGGGAGTAGTCCGCATTCTTGGCATTTGGGGTTTCGTGCGGTGCAAGTATATCGTCCGTGGAGGAGTAGCCAGTGATGTGCTTTTGAGAGCAGATGGGTAGGAATGTGTTTTCTTAGTTTGGTTTCTGTCTCAAGAGGCGTTTTGGAATTGGAGGTGAGTCCCAAGCGGTTGGCTACGCGAAAGACATGAGTGTCGACGGGCATGGCAGCTTGATGGAAAGCAACGGCACAGACCACGTTGGCGGTTTTTCTGCCCACACCAGGTAAGGTTTGTAATAGATCCATATCATCAGGAACGACACCACCGAAGTCATTCGTCAGTTTCTTTGCCATGTCCAACAAGTGTTGCGCTTTGGCATTAGGGTAGGAGATACTTTTGATGTAAGAAAGAATCTCTTCGAAGTTGCTTCCCGCCATTGCTTGAGGCGTTGGGAATCGTTGGAAAAGGGCTGGCGTGACCATGTTGACACGTTTGTCGGTGCATTGAGCAGAGAGCATGACGGCCACGACAGTTTCGAAGGGGTTGGAAAAGTGTAGTTCACTCTCAGCCTCAGGTCTGTTTTCTTGAAACCAATTGAAGATGGCATCGTATCGTTCTTTAGTCGTCATGCATATTGCTGTTTGTCAGTTGGTCATCTATAAATGGAAACCGAAATTAATTCAAAAATCCACAAAAAAATAGGGACGAATGATTGTTCGTCCCATTATGTTTTTTTAAAAAGGAAGGTCACTTGAAGTGTCACTTGTTTGTTGTGTAGGTGACGGATCAAAAGGATCAGGAGTCTTCATACCAGAAGGCATTGCAGGTGCATCGATAGGAGCCACTTGTTGAGGTTGTTGTTGCGTATTTTGTGGAGACATAACACGCCATGCACGAATGTTATTAAACCATTTTCCATTCCATTCACGAGCATCAACATCTACACTAATGGTATATTCTTGTCCCTCTTGGATGGCAAACTTGTCGATATTGTCACCGAACACGTTAAATACCATTTTACGACTATATTGAGATCCTTGCTCGTAATATTCAACGACATAGTCTTGCGATTTCCATGTTCCATTTGCACTTTCGCCTGTTTTAACTGGACATACGACTATGATTTTTCCTGTTACTTCCATTGTTTTATTAATAAGTTCATATTTCTCACAAAAGTACATTGTTGGTTTGGATGTTGCAAAAAAACTTATTAACAATCGGATTAAGAGTTAAGAATTAAGAATTAAGAATTAAGAGTTGAGGGGGGATGGAGAGGAGGGGGAAATCGTATCTTCCTATAGACTATGTTTTTTTATTTGATACTGTTGTCTGTTTTTGTGTAATGATATATATTTGCACAAAAATTGAAATGTTTATTATATGAGAAGAGCGGTATTGTCCATCGCATTAGGAATATTAAGTGGATATGCGTGGGCACAGGATTCATTAGTAGTAAAAGAAGGAGAGGTAGAGAAGAAAGCTGTATTAGCTACACCGATTGAGTTAAATACCAAAGCGGTTAAGTTTGTTCCATATGGTTTTATTCGTAACGACTTTTATTATGATTCCAGAGAGAATTTTGAAACGGCATCTGGCTTGTTCTATATTATCCCAAAGGATAATGACTACAATGCGTTGGGTGAAGATGTTAATGAGGTGTCCTCTTCTCGATTTTTAAGCATTGCTGCCCGTTTAGGACTTAAGGTGTATGCCCAACAACCGATTCTTGGTGCGCAGATGATGGCGCAATTAGAGACTGACTTTGCTGGTTTTAATGGTAGCACGACGATGTTCCGTATTCGTCAGGCCTTTGCTCGTATGTCTTGGAAAAAAGCAGATGTGACGGCAGGTCAGACTTGGCATCCAATGTTTGGTGATGTGGTGCCTAATATTCAGAGTTTGGCTACGGGTAGCCCGTTCCAGCCATTTAATCGTAGCCCACAAATCCGCTTGGATTGGAGACCGTCCAACTTACGTATGTATGTGGCAGGACTTTATCAATTGCAATATACAACATGGGGACCTAATGGTGCTTCTACTGAATATCAAACCAATAGCAAGGTTCCTGAAGTATATTTCGGATTGGATTGGAAATACAATGGTTGGATTGTAGGTGCTGGTGCAGACTTCTTACGCATACGTCCGAGAGTGAAGGTGGTGCAAAAAATTGATGAAGAATCTCAATTGACTCATAAGGTGGATGAGTCACTGAACTCTTTCTCTTTGTGTGCATTCACGCAATATACTACACCAAACAAAAAACTCTCAGTGAAGGCGAAAACCATCTATGGTGAGAATATGGCTCACCTTCTTCTCCTCAGTGGATATGGTGTTTCTAAAGAGTTGGAAGATGGCTCGTATGAATATACTAACATTAAAAATTCTACTTCATGGTTTAATATCACTTATGGTGATGTATGGCAAGTTGGGTTCTTCGCTGGTTATATGAAGAATTTAGGATCGGATGATCGTTTGCTTAGTGATAAAACCACGTATATCTTCGGATATAATAATTTGGATTATGTATACCGCTTGTCTCCAATGGTTTGCTATAATATCAAACGTTGGTCATTTGGTGTGGAATATGAAATGACTGCCGCTGGATATGGCGATTTGAATTTGGAAACAGGAAGAGTGGAGAATACTCATCAGGTGAATAACCATAGAGTTGTTGCTGTGATGATGTTCAATTTCTAATTTAAAGAATACAGAGAGTTTTCCTTTCCTGTGCGGGAGAGGAAAACTTTTTTTTAGTATAGCGAATGTTTTTACATCGAACCCAAATAAGAAAACTGCAATTCTTCATGACCGATCGTCATGGAGGTGTCAGTTGTGATTCCTATTCAACACTGAACTTGGGATTCTATTCGGGTGATGAACCTGACAATGTGATGGAAAACAGACGCTTGTTGTGCGAATCATTGGGTATTGAACCTTCTCACTTATTCGTTCCTAAGGAGGTTCATGGTATAGATTTGAAATGGATAACTGAAGATGCGTTGAAGACGGTAGATGGTTCTCAATCATTAGATTTTGAATGTGATGCGTTGGTGACAACACTTTCTGGTGTCTGTGTTGGAGTGACAACGGCCGATTGCGTACCCGTTTTAGTGTATGATGACGATGAAAGAGTGGTAGCTGCGGTTCATGCAGGATGGAAGGGTGTTGTACGAGGAATCTTACCTAAAACAATAGAAGCTATTCAATCGAAGATGGGTATAAAACCGACTTATTTGAATGTAAAGATATATCCTTGTATCTCGTTGGAACATTTTGAGGTGGGAGAGGAGGTCGTACAGGCTTTTGAAGAATGCTTTTCAGATGAAGAGTGTGCGAAGATAATCGATCGAGACCATTATGTTAAAGCTCATATTGATTTACGCCAGGCCGTAAAGTGTCAAGCTCTGTCGGCAGGATTGTCTGCAGATAAGATTGAAGTTTCGGAGATTTGTACGTATCAGAATGAAGATTGTTTTTCTGCAAGAAGAGATGGCTTCGCTTCCGGACGCATGGTGACAGGTATTATGATTACAAAATAGGAAGTGGGGATATGTGAAATCATATATTCCGAGAGTATATTCGATTTAAAATTACAAATAAAAAAATAAAAGAAGATGGAAGCAAAAGAACAAGTATTACAAGCAATGTGCAAAGCAGGTGAGCCTGTTAATGCAGGAAAGGTGGTAGAATTGACTGGCCTTGACAGAAAAGTAGTAGACAAAGCAATGGCTGATTTGAAGAAAGAAGGAGCAATCGTTTCTCCAGTCCGTTGCAAGTGGGAACCAGCCGTAAAGTAATCCTACGAAATGAATTTTATAGGACTCGTCAAGTTCTATTTTATCACAATAATACGAAATACAAAAGATGAAAGAAATTAATAGTAAAGAGATGAAGTTTAATCCGTTCAATCTTATCGGTGATGAATGGATGCTTATCAGTGCAGGGAATGAGAAGACGGGATGCAATACAATGACTGCCTCATGGGGACATCTAGGCAGTATATGGGGAAGTAATGACCCTACGGCAGTTGTTTACATACGTCAATCGCGATACACCAAGAAATTTGTTGATGCGGAGACTCATTTCACACTATGTGTGATGGATAAGTCCTTCAAGAAACAGATGGGTTATTTAGGTAGTGTGTCAGGACGTGATGAGGATAAGATTGCTAAGGCAGGATTGACTCCAGTGTATTCCGATCAATCAGTTTATTTTAAAGAGGCTAAATTGGTCTTAATCTGCAAGAAAGTGTATGTTCAAGATTTGCAGGAGAGTGGCTTTGTTGAGAAAGCAACTTTGGATAAATTCTATGCCAATGGCGATATGCACACTATGTATATTGGTAAGATAGAGAAAGTGCTTGTCAGAGATGATGAGTATTTAGGTTAAAAATAGAAACCTTTTCTTGCGATTGACGAATGGTCGTCGTGAGAAAAGGCTTTGTTTGCTGGTGTGGATTTATAGAACTCACTTTATTTTTTGTATTTTTGCAAGCGAATTAATTAAGAATTTATGCTAAGGAAGACTATACAAATTATTAGTGGAATATCATTTGCTCTTTTATTCCTCTCATGCTCGGAAAAGCAGTCGAATTATTATACTATAAAAGGGGAGGTGCATGGGACCTATTATACAATCACTTATGGAGCTGAGACAGACTGTTTGGTACGAGAGTCGTTGGATTCTGTTTTCCATGCGTTTGATGCCTCGTTGTCGACGTTTGTTCCTACATCCATTATATCGCGTGTAAATGTGAATGATTCGACAGTGAAGTTGGACAGTCTTTTCATCACAGTGTTTGAAAAAGGACAGTATGTGTCAAGGGAGACGAACGGAGCTTTTGATATGACGGTAGCTCCATTGGTAAATGTATGGGGATTTGGATTTAAGAAGAGTGATAGTGTGACGCCGGAGATGATTGATTCGCTAAAGCAATATACAGGCTATCAGAAGGTGAAATTGGTGGATGGTAAGGTGCTCAAAGAGCATCCCAACATTATGTTAGATGGTTCTGCCATTGCAAAAGGATATTCGTGTGATATTGTGGCACGTTATCTAAGGTCTATCGGATTATCCAACTATATGATAGAGATTGGAGGTGAAATAGTGACCTCTGGAGTAAATAGTAAGGGGACTCTGTGGCATATAGGCATTACCCGTCCGGATGAGAACAACTCGTTTGTTCAGCCAGATATTCAAACTGTCATTTCATTGTCTAATTGTGGTTTGGCCACATCAGGTAATTATCGTCAGTTCTATTATAAAGATGGGAAGAGATATTCGCACACAGTCAATCCAGCAACAGGATATCCTGTGGAGCACAATTTATTGAGTGCATCTGTGGTGGCACCTGACTGTATGACGGCTGATGCTTTTGCTACAGCCTTTATGGTGATGGGATTGGATAGTGCATACGCGTATGCTTCCACTCATCCAGAATTGGCGGCTCTCTTTATCTATTCGGATGATAATGGACAGATGCAAGTGAAGTATACAGATTCATTTGCAAAATATATTCAGTGATTTTATGAATAACGGATCTTTCAATTATGGAGGATTCTATAACCTCATTTTTTAGAGGTTTTCGTAACCTCCGGAGGTAGTCCATTCCCATCTCTATTCACATAGTACCATCGACCATTGATTCGGACGGCAATTTGCAAGCATTTCGCAGGAAATCAGGTAAATGAGAGGGATAAGTGACACACTACGGGGTGATACCAACCTACTGGTGAAAAAACAAGTCTTCCCCCAAAAAAAGTTAAATATAATTCTTTGTTGAGATAGAAAAAAATCGATAAAATGGTTGAAAAGAAAATATTTTTTGTATCTTTGCATGCGATTTAAAACAGCATAACGTAGCTTAGTATTAACAATAAAATTGGGTAATTTAGTATGTTTTCAGAAAAGGGAAAAGAAGATGTTCGTCTGTATGAGGACAATATAGATGAGTATTGGAATGTATGGAATGAAGATGGCATTATAGATCCAGATAAGGGTTATGTCGTCAATATGAACACCACGAAGAGAGGTCTAATCAATCTTACATTGATTTCACTTTTTTTACTAATGGTTACTGGCATCTCCATTAAGTATGATTTCTTGTTCATCACTATGATTTCAGTTGTCACATTTGGTGTAGTCTTGATTACGTTGATTAAGGAAATATATTTTACATCAGCAACACTTTGCGTGACAAAAGATTCATTTGTGTTTGATAGACCAGGACAACATAAAGAAATCAAGTTCTCTGATGTGAAATGTTACAAAGAGCATCCGGGAAATGTATATGGCCGTTGCTTCATCTATTCAAACAATCAAGGAAAGATTTGGTTTGCCAATAATATTGAGGCATCATCTTATTTGCTTCCATTCATCAAATCGTCTTTTCCAAATAAGTAAGGGTATTTTCTTTATTTTTTATATATTTGCATAATGATGGGATTTCTTTTAGATTTCCCATCTGATTTTTTATGCAAAAGATTTCCATTTTAAAAATTGTTCTCTTTGCATAAGGAAGAATTGTGATTGATTATTGTAAATCGTCGCTTGACGATTGAGGAAAAGAAAACAAATGAGGTTGAAACTCTTTATATTGGTCACTCTGCTCTTCTCTTGTATTGCTGTAGGAGCTCAGATGTCGTCGTTGAGCAATCACCAGACGAATGGGGATCAACTTTCTTCTTATTATAGTTATTATACTGTACAAGACGGTCTTGCACAAAACACAGTGATGGATATGTGTAAAGAGCCTAATGGCTTTTTGTGGATTGTTTCAAAGGATGGATTGAGTCGTTTTGACGGATATGATTTCAAGAATTTCAAGGCAAGTTCGAAAGAGTTGCAAAGAAGTGTCAGTAATCAGTTTCTTTCAGTTAAGAGGGATGCATGTGGTTGCCTGTGGATTTTGAATGATATCGGACAAGTACTTCGTTTTGACCCAAAAATGGAATCATTCTCTTTGTTCCCTTCTGCCGATGAGAATCGCGGAGAGGATTATTTTTCCACCTCTGTATTGCTACAATTAAAGGACAATGAGATATGGTTGTTGGGCGCTAATACATCGGGTGCCATTCGTATAACGGTTGATTCACTTTCCTCTGTACGATTGGATCGGTTTTGTTCAAAAACCAATGCTGATTTGGGCGAAGTGGTTCATTCTGTATTCTTGGACCGAACCGAAAAACGATGGCTGATGACCAATAAGGGGCTTTTTTCACTTCAGGACTTAGATACGACACTAACAGCGTTTCCTATTAACGCTTCTCATCCGTCGGTTTTCAGTATGATTGAAAGTCCGAACGAACTGCTGATTGCATCTACCTCAGGATTTATTCATAAATACGAGAAGGCAAAGCGTCGAATGACAGATGTGCAACTGCCCACCCAACAAACAATCATCGCACTTTATCTGATCGGAGATTCCCATTGTGGCGCTTTAACACAACAAGGTGAGCTCTTCGTGTTCCGTTTGTTGGATAATCAGATTGCCTTTTCGAAGAAGATGGATAGTCCATTTGAGAAACATTGGCAAGATGAACAAGGTGATATCTTGTTTTCTGTGGTGAATGAAACGAATGTCTATATGTTGGATGCCCACACGTTATCTTTGCATAAAAGTTATTTAAATGATTATGATGAACAGGTCTCCATTGCAGATACAATGGGTGTCATTTGGTCGGCAAAAGAAAATACGGGCGTTATCAAAACCGTATTCTTTAATGAGTCGTTCCAGCATGTGTCGGATCTTCAAAACTCTCGCAATAAGAAAAATATGGATGTCACAGCTTTGCTGGAAGACAACCTGAAACGACTCTGGGTGGCTTCAAAAGATGGTTCATTGAGTTTGTATGATGGTCAGTCCAATCGCATAGGATATTTGAATAGTCAAGGTGATTTGCAAAATACAGCGACCAATTTCGCCATCGTTTCATCTATGTATCAAGATAGGGAAGGAAAGGTGTGGATTGCAACCAATCATTCATTGCTTTGTTTAACCAAGCAAACAGATGCGAAGTATCAGGTGATGAAATGTGAAGCCGACTCGGATGCGTATGCTCCGCTATCGTATGAGATAAACGATATTTTGGAAGATTCAAAAGGTCATCTGTGGCTTGCAACAAGGAATGGTGGTTTGCACCTCTTGCAACAGAAAGGAAAAAACTGGCGTTTCATCCACAAGGAGAATCTGTTTAAAAATAGTTATCCGCCTACGGTGGAGCAGTCGCATGCTCTAATGGAAGACTTGCAAGGGAATATTTGGTTGGGCTCCAGTGAGGGATTGACATTGTTCTCTTCTGATTTTGACTCTCCAGAGTATATCCGTTTCTTTTTCTACAACACAGAAAATACGAATCTGACCAACAGTTGTATATACGATATCTTTCAGGATCAGAAAAGTAATGTATGGTTGGCTTCATACGGAGGAGGTTTGTTCCGTTTGTCAAACGAGTTTGTGTTGTTCCAAACACCTGAGTTTGTCTCTTTTAACCGACAAAATAGTATGTTCCCATCTGATTTGTTGTTGGATATTCAAGAAGATCAGCAGGGACATTTATGGGTTCTTTCGGAGGAGTCCATCATAAAATTTGATGATCAGAACCGTTCGTTTGAGTCGTTTGGTCAGTTTAGGGGATTCCGTACAGACCGCTTCTCAGGACGTAGTTTGGTACGTCGTTATTCGGGTGATTTGGTTGCTAGTACGGACGATGGTTTTTATACGTTCAAACCTTCGGAAATCACTACAACAGAATATGTTCCGCCGATTGTGTTCACTCGATTCTTGTTGTTTAATAAGGAACAAGACATTCGACAAAAGGATTCGCCTATTCATCAAGATGTAGCATCATTGTCGAGCATAACACTAAGACATGATCAGTCGGTCTTTTCCATTGGTTATGCAGCATTGGATTATCGTTTCCCTGAGCATATACAATATGCCTATAAATTAGAACCATTTGAGACGGAATGGAACTATGTGGGAACACAACGTTTGGCCACCTATACGAATCTACCTAAAGGATCGTATCGTTTTATGGTCAAGGCAACCAATAGTGAGGGTACCTGGTATGATAATGTTCAAGTGATGAATATCGAGGTGCTTCCATCTTTTTGGGAGAGTGGATGGGCATATTTTCTTTATGCAATTTTGTTCCTCTGCTTGTTGGCAATCGTAGCTTTTGTTTATCGATTGCGAACAAATATGAAGATGGAGCAGGAGATATCGGATTCGAAACTACAGTTCTTTACAGATATCTCTCACGAGTTGCGTACGCCACTCACTTTGATTAATGCACCTTTGGAGAATGTGTTGGAAAATGGCTCCATCAATGATGAAGACCGAAAGCAGTTGGAGGTGGTTCGTACGAATGCTAATCGTATGCTTCGTATGATGAATCAGATTTTGGATTTCCGTAAGATTCAGAGTAATAAAATGCGTTTGAAGGTGGAGAAGACTAATTTCGGTCAGTTTGTCTCCTCGTGCAGTGCAAATTTCCTTCGCTTGGCGGAGAATCGCATGATTCAATTTGATATTGAAGATGAAACCAATGGGGCTACCTATTGGGTGGATAAGGATAAATTGGACACTATCATGTTCAATCTGCTTTCCAATGCCTTCAAGTTTACACCGGAAGGAAAGCGGGTCTCTGTGAAGGTGAAAGTAGAGGATGGAAAGGGCGTTATCATCGTTTCCGATGAAGGATGTGGTATGCCAAAGGATAAACTGTCGATTATCTTCGATCGTTATACGACACTGCAAGATTACTCGTTGACCAAGCAGAGTGGTACAGGCATTGGTTTGTCGCTGGTGAAGGAAATCGTCGATTTGCATAAGGCTACCATTCAGGTGAAAAGTGAGGAAAATAAGGGTTCTACCTTTACGTTGAGCTTCTTGCCAGGAGTGGATCATTTTGACAATACAACAGATATAATTGTAAAAGAAGAGAGTATACAGGAAAATGAAGTAGATGTGGTGGAGAACACATCCCACGAAGAACATCTGACATTGCTGATTGTGGAGGATAATGATCAGATGCGTGAGTTCCTGAAGAGTGTTTTGCAGAAACAGTTTGTAGTGATAGAGGCGGCAAATGGTAAGTTGGGATATGAAACGGCCGTAAGAGAAATGCCTAACTTTATTATCACGGATATCATGATGCCAGAGATGGATGGTATTGAGATGACACGTAAGATTCGAAAGAATGAACAGACTTCACATATTCCGATTGTCTTGTTGACAGCCAAGACCGATTTGCAAAGTAAGATAGAATGTATGAACATTGGTGCGAATGATTACATTACGAAACCATTCAATATGCCTTATTTGGAAGCTCGTATTAAAAACATTTTGGAAGAGAGACGTTTGTGGCAGGAGAAGTATAGAGAAGGACTGATTCAGAATGTAAAATACACAACAACGGAAGAGGTAGGAGAGAAGGAGGAACAGAATGAAACAATCGCTGTTCAGGATGCTCCATTGTCTGTAAAGGATGATGAATTGATGCATCGTTTCATAGAGGTGATTGAATCGAATATGGATAATGTAACCTTCTCGGTGGAAGATGCGCAAGATGCACTGAAGGTGAGTCGATGGCATTTGTTATCGAAGGTGAAGTCGTTGGTGGGTCAGACGCCGATGGAGTTCATTCGTGAAACACGCTTGACACATGCGGCTAAACTGATAGAGGAGGGTGATTATTCCATGACGCAGATAGCCTATATGATTGGTATGTCTGATTCTCGTTATTTCAGTCGCTGCTTTAAGCAAAAATATGGCATGACGCCAACAGAATACAAAGAGTCAAAAATGAAAAAATGACGTTTGTGTTAGTGTGAGTCTACTATTTTTTGTTTAAACAGTGAATTTATAGAACTTGCCTTTATTATCTTCGTTTAAAAATTTATCTTTGCATAAGAATTAAGGCGAGTCTTAATTTGCCGATTTAGATAAAATGTATGAAATATGGGTTGATAAACTTTTTATGGGACCCATCCTAAAATGAGATAAAAAATGAATATTTACGATGTCTTGTCTTTTGGAGCTTTTCTTTTGATAATCTCCTTTTTGTTGGCCTTGGATTTAGGTGTGTTTCACAAGGATGATCATGTGGTAAGTTTTAAGGAGTCTATGATGTGGACCATCATATGGGTCTCTGTAGCTTTTGTGTTTGGCGGTGTCATCTATTTCTTTGGTGAATATATTCATGGTGTTGATTCGCTGGAAGAGTTGGCTGTCATTAATTCGAAACACGGACATGGGCTCTCCATTGATCCGTTGCTGGGGTTAGAAGAAAACTTGCAGCATTATCGCAAAGCCATGACGTTGGAATATTTTACTGGCTATCTGATTGAAGAGGCTCTCTCTATCGATAATATATTTGTCATGATTATGATTTTCATGAGCTTCGGTATCGAACAAAAATATTATCATAGAGTCTTGTTTTGGGGTATCATTGGTGCCATCGTGTTACGTTTCACCTTTATTTTCCTAAGCGCAGCATTGATTCAACGCTTTGCATGGATATTGGCAGTCTTTGGTGCTATTTTGATAGTCTCTGGAGGTAAGATGTTATTTGAGAAAAATAAAGAGGAGAAAATAGATACAGATAACCACCCTGTTGTTCGTTTTGCTTCCAAGCATTTTAGATTGTTGAAAGGGTGGACTGGACATGATTTCTTTGTAAAACAAGATGGAAAGCGTTACATCACAACTCTTTTCTTGGTTTTGTTGGTGATAGAATTCTCTGATATCTTATTTGCAGTGGATTCCATTCCTGCAATCTTCTCTGTGACACAAGATCCATACATCGTATTCTTCTCGAATATATTTGCTATTATGGGACTACGTTCACTCTTCTTTATGTTGAGTAATGTGATGAATATGTTCAGTCGATTGAAGACCGGATTAGGTGTCTTGTTGATCTTTATTGGTTTGAAAATGTTGTTGCATACATTCTTTGATATTGAGATTGGAACAGGAGCTTCATTGTTGGTTATTGTCGGTATCATAGGATTGAGCATTTTAGCCTCTATTTTATTCCCAGTGAAAGAACAGAAGGCATAGTTCAGTTTGAAATAAATGTTTGTGATATGATAATTAAGGATAGAGAATTTCAGGAGATATTATCGGCAGAGGAACTTCAGAATACGGTTAAGCGCCTTGCTGATTCTGTCATGGATGATTATCGGGATAAGAACCCTTATTTCTTGGTGATGATGAATGGTGCATTTGTTTTCGCCTCTGATTTTCTTAGAAATATCGGACATCCAGTAAAGGTGGGATTTGTAAAGTATACCTCATATGTGGGTATGCATTCAACGGGTAAGGTGACTCCCGTGTTGCCTATTCCTCAGGATGTAGAGGGTAGGGATGTTGTTTTGTTGGAAGACATGACGGACACCGGTTGCACCATGCATTTCTTCTTGGAAGAATTGAAGAAATTCCGCCCTAAATCCATTGCAATTGTGAGTCTGTTCTGCAAACCAGAATCCTTGCAGTATGATTTGAAAATTGATTATATCGGTGTAAAACTACCTAACCAGTTTGTGGCTGGTTATGGTTTGGATTATGATGGAGAAGGAAGAAACTTACCGACTCTTTATTACACGAAAAATGATGAATGATATTGAAGGGGTGTAACACTGATGTGATACACCCTTATTTCTTTTCGGTATGTTCAGCATAGCCGATGACTTGTCCGGAAACAATGCTGTCACTCCATACAAACTCTTGATTTGTGTTGATTACCTTACAGCAGAAGATGTTGGTAAATTTACCTGATTTGCGCAAATCCAATAAGAACACGCTAGCTGTATTGTCTTGAGAATGCTCTCTTCCGTAACGTGAAGGAAGTCCTATGTAGGCAGTATCCTTTACGACTGTTGCGTAATCGATATACTGTAATGCTGCCGCATTCTGAATGAAGGCGCGAGCTTCTTTTTCTACCAATTCAGGATCTTTAGAAGAGACTGTCTCATTCTCCTTGTTTTTGTCTCTTACTTTAAATTGTGAACATGAGCAGATGAATGCTAACATGCCAATCACGATAATCGCCTTTTTCATGTTGAATATTGTACTAGTGGTTATTGTTTATTATCGTAACACTAACTTATGGGAGAGTGTAAAACTCTTCTCTCAACCATTTTTTTTTCATTTTGCAAAGATAGTGTTTCTCTGAAAGATTTTGTAAATTTGTGACTCTAATTTTTAGAGAAGTATGTTGAAGTACATCAGATTATTTTGGGGCATGATAGTTTTTGATGATTGAATTATAAATAGGACGAATTTTCAAACTTGTGTCTGTTGTATGATGATGTAAAAATATAATAGATATGTTGGCGATAATGATTGTATTGTTCCTATTAGGCTATTTGGTTATTGCGTTGGAACATCAAATAAGTGTTAATAAAGCTGCTACTGCTTTGGTTCTGTGTGGACTGTTATGGACGCTCTATATAGTGGAATCTCCATCCATCTTATCAAACTCATCAGAATTTGCAGAATATTGGAAGAATACGCCCGATGATATAATTCCTTTTGGAGAAAAAGTGATTAGTTATGTGACAGGGGTCGAGATAATCGAACATATTGGTGACGTGGCTGAAATCCTCTTTTTCTTGATGGGAGCTATGACTATTGTTGAGCTGATTGATATTCATGGAGGCTTTTCTATTATCACTAACAGAATTCGTCTGAAGAATAAACGTAAATTATTGTGTGCGATAGTGATTGTTACTTTCTTCATGTCGGCTATTTTGGATAATTTAACCACCACGATTGTGATATTGATGATGCTTCGTAAGCTGATACAAGATCAGAAGGAACGATGGTTGTTCGCCGGACTTGTAATTATTGCAGCAAATAGCGGTGGCGCATTTTCGCCGATAGGAGATGTTACGACCATCATGCTTTGGGTAAGGGGAAATGTCTCTGCGGGTTCTATTATTCCGTCGTTGATATTACCATCTATTATTTCCGTTTTGATTCCATTGTTTTTTGCTAGTAGAATGCTACATGAAAGTGAGGATAATGTAGTGCCAGTCGTGGAAAATAAGAATCAGAAATCCTATGCTACTATGTCGTATATCTCTTCTAAAGAACAAAAGATTATTTTCTTCTTGGGAGTGGGTAGCTTGATTTTCGTGCCTATATTTAAGAGTCTGACACACCTTCCACCTTTCTTGGGTGTATTGTTAGGATTGAGTGTGCTATGGTTCTATACGGAGATAATGTATCAGAAGAAGGATATACCTTCAGGCTCTAGGGTGACAATCCCTTATGCGTTGTCGCGCATTGATATGACAACAATTCTATTCTTTTTAGGAATATTGATGTCGGTGGCAGCATTGCAGTGTGCTGGCATTCTAACAAGTTTGTCGGAGACATTAGACGATGTCTTTAATAAGAATGTATATGCCATTAATATAGTGATAGGCTTTTTGTCATCCATTGTAGATAATGTACCGTTGGTGGCAGGTGCAATGGGAATGTATGAAGCGGAATCGGTTGGTGCCTTTGCACCAGATGGCGTCTTTTGGCTAATGCTTGCTTATTGTGCAGGTGTAGGTGGTAGTATGTTGATTGTGGGTTCCGCTGCAGGTGTTGTCGCTATGGGATTGGAGAAAATTACTTTTGGCTGGTATTTGAAACACATTTCATGGATGGCTGTTTTAGGTTATTTAGCTGGTGCTGTAGTGTTTGTTCTGATGCATTAATCCATACTACAGATGATTCTGTTTGACGTTGTTTCTTTATGAAATAATAACAGTATTTCACCTTGTTGTAAAAACAGTAGAGACGGTATTATGGAACGATACAGACGATGTTATAGAAATAATTAGAGACGATATTAAAAACAATAGAGACGATGTATGACATCGTCTCTATTGTTATCTATTTATGAATTTTTTGTTCTTTATATGATTTCCAAATCCTTTTCTTCGATCCAGCCAATGTTGCCGTCGGAGATTTGGATTTCCACCCAACCATTTAATTTACTTCTTACTTTTACTTTCGTACCTTCATGTAGTAAGAATAGGTCAGTTCCGGCTTTATCAGGTGATCCTTTTCCTGTTACAGATGGTGCAAATATGATGGCTGTGTCATGGGTCTGAAGTATATCCTTTTGTTTGCTTGCATAGTAGATTGATGTTATGCATATCAATAGAGTGGCAATACTTGCAAAGAAGGATGTTTTTTTGATGCTGGAGCTCGTTCCAAAGAAATATAAAGCGATACCAGCTAAGGTGATTAGAAAGGCGATGATGGACAAAATAGCCCAACCATTGGAACTAAATAAGTTTTGAATTGATTTGCTCCATTCTGTAAAGAGGAAGTTGTCTAATTGGTCAATCTTATCCTTTGTCTGAAGTTTAGCCATCTCCAAGTTGAATAGGACGTCTTCGTTGTTCGGATCCAACTTCAAAGCTCTTTCGTAGTTTAGAATGGCTGGAGCGATCTCTCCTTGTTTGTATTTTGCATTACCTAAGTTATAGTATAATGCAGCAGATGCGCCTTCTTCTTCTAACACCAATTGGTAGAGACTATCCGCAGCTTTGTAATTCTCTTTCTGATATAGATTATTCGCTTCAATCAACCTTTGTGATTCTGCTGAATAACAGAGAAGTGAACTGATGAATAATAGACTTAATAAAATATTTCGTTTCATATCCTTATTTTTTTATCTGTTCTTCCAATTGACCAATTAGGTCGACTGCTTTGTTGTATAATTGATCCATCGCTTCATGACCACCAGAAGGGGCGAACCGAGCAAACTCACAAGTCTGCAAAATATTCATAAAGTCTGCTATGGTATTTGTGTCAACATTATGATCAGTCAATCTTGCTTCGATTGTATCCTTATCTAGTTCAGCCATTGGAATATTCAGTTTGTCGCTTGTATATCCCCAAAGAGCTTTGAGCACCTCTTCGTAGAATGGCTCTTTCTCGTTGGCTTGTAGATGGATGTTGGCTTGTTTTAGACGTTTGGTTGCTTGTTTGTTGGCTCTTTTGTTCTTGACAAGCACAATGTTGGAGTTTTCCTTCAATTGCTTTCTGTAAAGAATGAATAACATGATAAACAAGCAAGAAGGAATGATAAACCATAAATAGTAGCCAGTCGAACCAAACAAAGGTTTACTGCTTTTCTTAATGCTTGTATCTTTTGTGTTAATGAAGTGAATGTCCTTGCCTAAGTATTTAACATCCTCTTTTGTTCCAAAATTAGAGACAACCGTTGTGTTTCCTCCATTGTCATTAGCACCTTTCTCAACCTGAAGTGTATAGGCTTCCGTCTTTAATGTTTTGTAGCTCTTTGTCTTTAAATCGAAATAAGAGAAAGTTGCAGCTGGTATCTCGTAGGTACCTGCATAACGAGGTATAGTTAAATATTCGATAGTTTTATGACCTGATACTTCGTCTCCTTTTGTATTAACTTTCGATTCTACTGTAGGATCGTAGATTTCAAAATCGTTAGGAAATTTGATTTCTGGATTTTTCAGATATTTAATGTTACCAGTACCTGATATTTTTATTTTTAGGTTGACTGGATCGTTCGTTTTCACTGTTGTTGAATTGATAGAAGATTCCATCTTGAAAGAAGTTCCAACAGCACCGTTAAAGTCAGATGGCTTGTTTTCTTGCGGCAAAGCCATGACTTCTATTTTTGATCCTTTGATGACGAGGTCCTTCTTCACAGTTTGTGTGGTGTTGAAGAAATCGTCTATATCCCAAAAACTACGTCTTCTGTTTGATCTTCTTTGAATCTGAGCAATGACGGTTGCCTTTCCATTTTCAATCTCAATTGTTCCTGGTCTTTGAGGGAAAAGGATTGATTTTTTTATAATGTAGGTGTAATAGCGATCACCATTGTAAGTCGCGATTCCAGAATCTCTCTCTTTGTCGGTTAGGTTGATTTCCTGTTGGATAAATCCATTGAATTCGGGAAGTTTGACGTCTTCAAATCCTCTTACGTTTCCTTTGTGGTATAGTTTGATGGTGGCAACTAATTGCTCTCCTTCATACACTTTCCTTTTAGAGCATTCAACTAGGCAGAAAACATCTTTGTCAGACAATCCCACTTCTTCTTGGTAAACTTGATTGCCATTTCCTCCTGCAGCGTTTTGTTGAGGTGCAGACTTGTCCACTTTAATAGTTAAAGCGTTTGACATGATTGTTTTGTCGTTATGCGTGAAGCGGGCAGGGGAGATAGTGAATGTTCCCTCTTTTTTAGGTGTTAAAATGTATGTGAATGTCGTGTTTTGCGTCCTTGTCATGTTACCATTGATGACAGTTACGGAATTGGCAACTGACTTGTTTGGTCCTGAAATAACATCGAATGCAGATAAATCAGGGAATTGTAAATCGCTGGGCTGAACATTGCTTATATGAAATTCCAATGTGAATTTATGCCCCATTGCCACAACATTAGGAGCTGCTGCTCTAAAGGTAACATTCTCATCTGCTAATGCTGAAAAAACAGCAATGATGAGTGATAAAATGGTAAATAAAAATCTTTTCATTTTTCCTTCTCTTCAAATCTCTGCAAAATTACATATAAACGACGTACAAATAAAATGGAATGGCATGAAATTACCAATCTTTTTCGATTGTCAAGGTGCCTTTCTTTTCAACTCTGATCTTTTTGATATTGTCTTTTTCGTTTTCTTCCAAAGCTTTCAATATCTGCTCAGCATTCTCCTTCGACATTTGATTTTGTTTCTCTTGTTGATCCTGCTGATCTTGTTGATCTTGTTGCTGCTGTTGTTGCTGTTGCTGTTGGTCTTTTTGGTCGTCTTTCTTATCGTCTTTGTTATTTTGATTTTGATTTTGATTTTGATTGTTCTGACTTGGAGGATTCATTGTCAAGAGTATCTCTAACAACTTCTTCTGATAATCTTGTGCCATAGCAAGATTGAAACGGGTACTATCGTCAGCTGGATCTTTGCGCAAAGACTCTTTGTAGTCATTGATGGGCGCATTGACCTTCTTCAGATTTTCTTGCAATGAGTTATAAAACACTTGCTTAAATTCATTGACGTTTCGTCCTTGTGCTTCTGCCTGTTGAATCATCTCATTGTTTGTGAGAATAGAATCCAATGGCGTCAGTTTTTTCATTACTGAATTTCCTTTGTTGTGTAATATTTCGTCGGCAAGGTCCTTGAACTCTTGTGGTGCATCGCTTCTCTTTGTGGATTTGACAGCTTGCTCATACATCATATCAGACAGTCCGGGGTCCGTTCCGTTTTTTTCAGCTAATTTATAATATGTATTAGCGCCATTATATAACGCAGCGGTATTCATGGAGTCTATAGTGGCAGCTGATGTATATTGAATGATTGCATTGTCGTATTTCTCGTCTTCAAAATAACTATTTCCTCTGTTGATGTAATCATTCGTTTGAAAGAATGAGAGTTGGGAACGATTACTGATCAATAAGATTAGTAGGACAATGATTACGGTTGCAATAATGCTTATTATGATGATCTCTTTTTTATTCATAATCGTATTAATCAAATAGTTTAAAGTCTCTGAATAATCCGTTTTTACGTTCCAAAATGATAACCTCAATGATGAGCAACACTAAGATAACCCATACAATAGGAGGAAATTGTTCGTCATATTCTGAGTATACTTTTTCGTTAACTTCATCAGTTGTGAATTTATCTAGTTCTTTTTGCAATGCTTTGACTGCATCGTTTGTATTATCTGCATGGATATAAACGCCATCACCTGCTTCAGCAATCTCTCTACACATGTTCTCATTTAGTTTGGTGATGATGGTGTTTCCTTCTTTATCCTTCTTCATACTGTTGGTTCCCGCAATAGGAATTGGTGCACCATTAGGGTCTCCGATACCAATGACGTTGACATGAATTCCTTTTTCAGCCAACTCTTTTGCGGTCTGCACTGCATCGTCTTCGTGGTTCTCTCCATCTGTGATGATGATGACAGCCTGACCTTTATTCTTTTCCTCATTCTCTGAGAAAGAACGAGCGGCTAGATTTAAAGCTGCACCAATAGCGGTTCCTTGCTGACGAATAGCACCTGGCTGAATGGAAGAGATAAACATCTTGGCAGCCTGATAGTCTGTCGTGATAGGTAGTTGCGTGAAAGGTTTTCCAGCAAATATAATCACCCCAAACTTATCGTTGTTTAGATCGTCAAGCATTTTGTATAGCATCTGCTTAGATTTCTCCAATCTGTTGGGACGAATATCCTCAGCCAGCATGGAGTTGGATATGTCTAATGCCACCATTACTTCTAAACCTTTCTTTTTGACGGTCTCCAATTTGGAACCAAATTGTGGTCGAGCAATCACGAAGATGATACCCGCCATTGCAAGCATTAGAATACAAAATTTTAGAATTTGTCTGAATTGAGAAGCCCCCGGCATTAGGTTTTTCAATAATTCAAGGTCGCCGAACTTCTCCAAATTCTTTCTCCTTTGTATTCTTGTATAGATATATCCACCTATTAAAATCGGTATAATAATTAGTAGATATAAATATTGTTGATTTGCAAATCTAAATATAAATAGCATAATAATCTCCTTTCTTCATTTATGGGATGTGACGCAAAACGGTGTTACGAAGGATCACTTCGAGAAGAAGCAATAATAGTGCGCAAATTGCGTATGGAAGAAACTCTTCTTGCTTCTTCGTATACTCTGTCACTTGTATTTTTGTCTTTTCCATTTGATCTATCTCCGCATAGATAGCTTTCAACGTTTTGTTGTCTGTAGCACGGAAGTATTTACCGTTTGTTTTGTCTGCAATTGCTTGTAGCGTTTTCTCATCAATGTCTACCTTCATGTTCTGTCTTTGTATACCAAAGACTGTTCTTACAGGGTAGGGAGCTAGTCCTTTAGTTCCCACACCAATAGTGTAGACGCGTATGTTGTACGTTTTTGCTAAGTCGGCAGCGGTTAACGGATCAACCTCTCCTCTGTTGTTGGAACCATCCGTCAACAAGATGATCACTCTGGATTTCGCCTGACTGTCTTTGATTCTGTTCACAGCATTCGCCAATCCCATTCCGATGGCAGTACCATCAGCATCGATCATTTCGTCGGACACATTGTTCATTAAACTGACAAGAGAAGCTTTGTCTGTTGTCATCGGACTCAAGGTGAAACTCTCACCAGCAAAGACGACAATACCAATGTTGTCGTTTGGACGAGAGGAGATGAAATCCACTCCCACAGACTTGGCAGCCTCCAGACGGTTGGGTTTCAAGTCTTCCGCAATCATACTTCCTGAAATATCCATCGCCATGACGATGTCTATACCTTCTACATCTTTATCCGACCAGTTGTTTGAGGATTGGGGACGAGCCAAGACGATGATGAGTAAGGCAATAACCCCCATTCGAAGTACAAATGGAAGATGGAGCAGGTAATATTTGTAGCTTTTGCCAACATCCATAAATGCTTCTGTCGTAGATATCTGCAGATTGGCTGTGGTACGCTTTCTTCTGAAGAAATACCATGCTGCCAAAGGAATCAGAATCAGAAGTAAATAGAGTAATTTAGGATGTGCAAATTCTATAGACGAACTAACTTGTTCACCAGTATCGTGAAACAATGCATCTTTTAAGCTCGAAAATACACCTGAGTCAATCAGAATCTTTATAAGCACTGCAACAACAGCACCTGCGAATATTCCAATCCAGACGGATATTCCATTGAATAGTTTATTCAGTTTCATGTTCAACCTCCTTTACTTCATCATTTGGTTTTCTTTGTCGCATAAGATGATTCTTCCATCTTTTTCAACAAATCATTAGTTACATCTTTACCTGTAAACGCTATTTTTATGGATTGGATGGTATAGAGTGGTCCCCATGGAATTCCCCACCATCCTAAGAATAGACTAATCAACAGATACTTGTATCCATATTTGATTGCAGATTCATTTGTTTTCAAAAAGTATAATTTACTATTGAGCTTAAATGTCATTACCACAATGGATATTGTATATTGGAAGTGTATAAACTTACCACCTAGTTCAAGTTCTTTGTTAATCTCCTCGTCAGTCAACCCTTCTTCTATTCCTTTTATATTCCTCTTTATATTATTTATAGGAGAGCTTGCTTTTACCTTCTTTCCTGCATTATTAGGTGTTCCCTCAATGTCATCTATTTCTTCTTTTGGCGGAATATAGATGGTTTCATTGATGATTCGATATGCATTTAAAATAGATAATTCATTCTCCTCGAGTGTTGGTTCTTGCTTAGCAAACTTAACCATGTCGGAGGTTGAAAATATCTGTTTCATATTGTCGATAACAGGAGCAGCATCGTTGTTGCGTTGCAGAGAGTCAATGATTTCTGAGGATGTCATCTCCATGGCAGAGATCTTGAATCTCTTGACGAAATATTCACGCAAAGTGTCTGTGATACTTGTATAATACTGCTTGGTTTGACCTTGTTTCCATACTTTTTCTTCCTTGATTACGTTTAGCTCCTCAAGGGCGATTTCGTGTGGTAAGCGAGGATCTACCTTTTTCACTTTTTGCCTAACTTCTGCATCTTTCAATCGTAGGTAATATTGATATACAATGAAACCAATAAAAGCTAGACCAACTATTATGGCAAAAATGGATATGTACAAGAAAATTCGCTTCCAATTGATTCCTGGATCGTAATTGTCTTTTAAGCCTTTGATTTGAGCATGAACGAAGTCTTCTTCGATGGTCGTAACATTCAAGAAAAGCTTCTCCGTCTCATATTTTTTCACTTTGCTTTCAAAGACGAATGCAGGAATTGCATAACTTCCAGAATCAAAAGATGTTATAATGATTTCTTGTGAAACTTTTATGTTTCCACCCTCTTTTGTTGTATCCAATTTTGAAATGCTCAGAATTTCAATTCCTGGAATGAGCGTATCGCTAGAAATAATGGGGAAAAGTACACTTGCACTTTGAGGTTGTGTTATCTCAAGTTGTATTTTACTTTGTTCTCCAATTTTCATTTCAGAAGGGGAGAGTGTCGCTGCAACTTCTATGGCGTCACCCATTGCTGAACAACCCAAAAGGATACCAATGAAAAGAAATATGGATCGTTTAATTGAATTCATGATAATTGCATTTTATTTCAAACTCTTTGTTTGAACAACTTCATAAGTGCCTTTACATAATCTTCGTCCGTTGCAATGGAAGTGAAATCAATGCCACTCTGATTGAAGTATTGCTTCAATTGGATTTCTTTGTTATCCCAATACTGACGATAACATTTGCGTAATTTCTTATCTGATGTGTCAATCCACATATCCTCTCCAGACTCTGCATCTTTCACTTTCAATAATCCTACAGAAGGAAGCTCCATTTCTCTTCGGTCATAGACTCGCAAAGCCACTACATCATGTTTCCTGTTGGCGATTGTAAGTGACTGGGAGAAGTCATAATTGTTGGAATTCAATGTCTTTGAATTTGAAAAGAAGTTTTTCTTATCTGTAAGTGAAATGTTACTATTGATAAAGTCGGAAATGACAAATGCCGTACATCTCTTCTTGATAGCATTGGTTAAGTATTGTAATGCACCTTGAATATCCGTCTTTTTGCTCTTTGGCTCAAAACCAAGCAATTCGCGGATGATGTAAAGTACGTGTTTCTTACCTTTTTGAGGAGGTATGAATTTCTCAATTTGGTCGGTGAAAAGGATGACTCCAATTTTATCATTGTTTTGAATGGCTGAAAAAGCGATTGTTGCAGCTAATTCAGTCATCATGTCTCTTTTGATTTGATTGGTTGTACCAAATTCACCACTGCCGGAAACATCTACCAATAACATCATAGTCATCTCACGCTCTTCTTCAAAAACCTTTATGTAAGGTCTGTTGAAACGAGCGGTAACGTTCCAGTCGATGTTTCTCACATCGTCGCCATATTGGTATTCACGGACTTCAGAGAAGGTCATACCACGTCCCTTGAAGGCGGTATGATACTCTCCTGCAAAAATGTTTTTGGAGAGTCCCTTCGTCTTAATCTCTATTTTACGTACTTTCTTTAATATTTCGTTTGTATCTTTCATCGCTTATAAATTTTATAGGATCAGTCCTGAAAGAAAAAACGATTAAGGCACCTCGACAGCGTTCAGTATTACGTTGACAACATCTTCGGAAGTCATGTTGTTGGCCTCTGCCTCGTAGCTGAGTCCGATACGATGACGAAGTACATCCATGGCAATGGCACGCACGTCTTCTGGAATGACATAACCTCTACGTTTGATAAATGCATACGCACGTGCAGCTAATGCTAGATTGATGGATGCACGAGGTGAACCTCCGAAGGATATCATCTCTTTCAAATCCTTTAGATTGTATGTCTCTGGATAACGTGTTGCATTGACAATGTCAACAATGTATTTTTCTATTTTCTCATCCAAATAGACTTCTTGAACAACTTTTCTAGCTGCTATGATGTCTTCTGGTTTAAGAATAGGTTTGATTTCTGTTTTCTCCTTTTTAATATTTTGGCGGATAATCAATTTCTCCTCCTCTGGTTTAGGATAGGTAATGTGTACCTTCAACATGAAACGGTCTACTTGAGCCTCTGGCAACGGATATGTACCTTCTTGCTCAATAGGGTTTTGAGTAGCCAATACTAAGAATGGCTTTGGCAATTGGAACGTCTCTTCTCCAATGGTTACCTGACGCTCTTGCATTGCCTCTAGTAACGCACTTTGTACCTTTGCTGGAGCACGGTTAATCTCATCTGCAAGTACTAGATTTGCAAAGATAGGACCCTTTTTGATGTTAAACTCCTCTGATTTCTGACTATAGATCATTGTTCCTACAACGTCGGCAGGCAACAAGTCTGGAGTAAACTGAATACGACTGTATTTAGCATCAATCAATTCACCCAAAGTTTTTATTGCTAATGTCTTAGCTAGTCCTGGTACACCTTCCAATAAAACGTGACCGTCTGCCAATAGTCCAATTAACAATGATTCAACCAAATGCTTTTGTCCGACAATGGTTTTATCCATTCCCATTATAAGCATATCAACGAAAGAACTTTGTTTTTCAATCTTCTCGTTCAATGTTCTAATATCAATCTGGTCCATTTTACAAAAATATTTTTATTGTTTTATTTTGTTTCTAACTTCAAAACTCATCTTCATTTTATATATTGTTTCGCTTAGACCGTTCTTAACAATATTTAATGGGGATGAGCCTTATTTAACCTTTATTTGAATTTAAGCGCTAAATCATTGATTTCGTCAGCCAATGCTTTGCACTTGGATGATTTAGTATTTCCAAATTCATTTCCTAAATCAGGAATCTTCAAGGTCATACCTGATCTCACTTCACTTGGACTTGACAATACATCTGTATTGAAGAAATAGATATATCCCCAGAAGTTCATCACATTATCAAAATTGTTTCTTGATATCTGTGCTAATCGACTTCCTTCTTTCACAACATATTCTTCTCTTATCTTCATCTTGGAAGGGAATTTGATTTCTGGATGCTCCTTCTTCATATAATCAATCAGTCTTTGATCGAATGTATGCGTGTCAGCATCTGAAGAGAATGCGGAATTGTCATCGATGGCACTTTCCTGATTCTCCTCTTGAGAGGTAAGGTTATCCTCATTTTCTGTAGTTGCAGCAGAACTGCTCGTTTCATCAACACTGTCGATGTTTTCGCTTGTTGCTGCAGTTGCCTTTTCTCCTTCATTGGAAGTTGGCGTGTTGGCTACAGGAGCTTCTGTTTTCTGCTCTTTAGCGGAATTGTCTAATATGTTGTGATCCATTGCATATTTTATTCCAAACAGAAGCGCCAAAACAATGGCTAATCCGATGAACATCCATTTAATCCATTTGCGACTCTTGGCGTTCATCTCTTCTCTCTCTTTCTGTCTCTTCAATTTTTTCTGTCTCTTCTCTTCTTTGAGTCTTTCTGCTTTTGTTTTTGGTGCAGGAGCGGCAGTTTCTTTATTCTCTTTTCCTTGAGCATCAGCAGTTTCAGCTTTTGTCTCAGCAGGTTCCTCTTTTTTCTCTTGTGTGTTTTCTGCACTTTGAGTTTGTGGTTCCTCGCTTGTAGGTTGTTGTGCAGGTGCTTCTGGCGTTGTCTCTACCACGTTTGGCTCTTGTGTTTCTGTGGTACTTGAGATGTTGTCTGTCTGACTTGCACTCGGAATCTCCTCTTGTATGTTGTTGGAGGATTCTCCACCGATTGTCTGGTTATAGTTATTTGTTTGAGTCTCTGTTGTAGGCTCAACAATAGGATTATTCACTACTGGTTCGACTGACGAACTATTGATAACTGTTTCAACTGGTTCGTTGGAAGGAACCTCAGGTTGATTTGAAACAATTGGATCACTCTGTGGAATTGGATTTTCCACAATATCGGATTTTGTTTCATTACTTCCCAACTCGTTGGTTGGATTCGTATTCGATTCAATGTTGTTTTGTAGTGTGTTTTCGTCAGCCATATTAGAAGAGAGGTTAGAATTGTTGGTATTCAGTGGAATCTCCTGTATGTATGATGCATATTTGTCATCAATTGCAGAAGAATTTGTGTTTTCTTGGTATGGTGTATTTATGTGCTCTTCCACTTTGAGCTCTCTTTCTTCTTGAACAGGAGTGTTGCTTGACTCTTGAGTAGGAGTGTAGATAGGCTCTTGTGTAGAAGTATTTATTGGCTCTTGTACAGGAGCGGTGACAGGCTCTTGTATAGGAGTGTTGATAATGTCTTGAGAAGGAACCTCTGTAGATACATTGTTGACGAAAACAGTAGAAGAGGAAGAACTGATAGGAGTTTCATCTTCTGATTCATCATCGAAATCGTCATCTGTGTCTGTATCTACAGGTCCGTCATCTTTCAAAACGTAAGTTTCCAAATGAGCATAAGGTTTGTTGATTTCTTCTTTCAAATTTTTTTCAGGAACGAACGAGACTTTTTTGTGTGCAGGAATAATCATTTCGCTACCATCCTGAACGTTTACGCTTTTACGTTCTTCAATGGCGATGATTTTGAATGTGCCTATATTGGGTATTTTTGCGATTCCATCTTTGTTGAGGGCTTCTTCTACTATCTCAAAAAGAGTACGCAAGAAATTTTCGGAGAGTTTTTTTGTTACTCCAGCTTCTTCCGCAATATTTCCTAAAATGTCCTGTAAACTTTTTTTCTCGTTCATAACTTCTAATTGTTAAATTTGTCTTTGAGAATCGCGCTTACCTTAAAAGCTAATGATTGTTTCGGCGGAGAGAGTAGCCTTTGCTTTGTTGTAGGATTGATGGATATTCTCTCTTTTTTTCTTCTAGCCTCAAATATGCCAAAACCCGGTATGGACAACGAATTGCCATTCAACATTTCCTCTTTCAAACAGTTGGTAAATGAAGCAAACAAAGCATCTGCAGTTTCTGCGTCTATCTGCAGACGTTTGCGAATCTCGGATGTTATTTCTTTCGTGTTCAAAATATATGAGTTTTAGGTGGGTTTCGTTAAAAAGTTTATAACCCGCAATTCATACTATTTTTTAATTGGTGAATTTATTGAACTCACCTTTATAAATTTGCTACGAATATAGCAAAAAAATCAGAAAAAAACAAGAACTCTTTTTTACGGATAAATGGTTTAATATTCTTCGTAATATTCTTGAGGTTCATTGTTCCTTGATCGTGGATGCCAATCAAGCGATTCTGTTTCTTTCTTTTTTTCACTTACAAACACTTCACAACTGACTGTCTTGTTTTCGACAGTGGCATAGATAGTGGCTTTGCCGTCTGCTTTTGCTACGATGCTTCCATCGGAAGTGACAGAAACTATGTTGTCGTTAGAAGATGTCCAATTTACTGTTTGGTTGGATGCGTCTTCTGGATAAACAGAGGCTACAAGTTTCTCTTTGTCTCCAATGGCAAGGTCTAGCTTGATCTTGTCTAATGATATGTTCTCAACTTTAATGACGAAACTGTCTACGACAAATTCACTGTTGCCTCTCCATGGAAGGGAATGAAAATACTCTTTGTAATGAACATCGATTTGTCTCCCGCCCATTGTCATTAGCTTTTCTGCCGTTTCTTTGTCTTCAATGGAGAAGATAAACTCGTTGGATTGAATAGCACCGGCTTTTGGGGAACTTTTGAATCCACTCTGAATCATCTTTCCTTCATATGTCTTGAAAACATATCCCTTTTTGACCACATAATTTAATTCTCCACTTTTCACTCCTTCGCCAAATACATAATAGTAACGTATTCCGAAAAAGATACCTCCTCCGATAAGAAGAAGGAGAATCACAATGATGAATATCTTTATTTTCATGACTGTATAAAATTTAGTCTATTTTTTTACCAACTTATACGAAACAGACTTGCCATCGGCTGTTATCTTTACGATGTAGAAACCTGTTGGATAATTGTTTGTATAAACTATAGTTGACATTTGATTTTTCAAATCGTATGTTTGAATTAATTGTCCGTCAATTGTATAGATTTGTGCAATCACCTCCTTTTCATAGGCATGTTCTATCATGTCAATGATGAAATAGTCGTCGAATAGGGTAGGATAGACCATGTATGAGTGGTCGGATAGTATTGTTGGTGCATCTACAAATTCTACAGGGTCTTTTTCTGCCACCAAACTAGCCATGGCAGCCACAAATGGTGCGTTGTAGTCACATCCACCTTCCGTTTCCGTATAACTAGAACCTCCTTCGACAACATTGCCAAATTGACCATAGGAGGAAGGTCCTCCAATCAGACCGCCACTGGCAAACATAAACTCTGCTTTGTTCTTTTCGTCGGTTGGCGGATTGTCATTTCTTCCCATGGCATTACGGTGGTGTATTTTGTGGGTCATATCACCCTTAAATCCATGTAAGAAGGTATGGTTGAATTCATTTTTACCTAATACATAATCAATGATTCTGAGGGTGAAATTTTTCGCCTTTTTGATGTCTTTTGTTGTTGTGATAACACCATCTTCTGCAAGTTTTGCATATAAAGCTGCAGCGACAGCACCTCCAAGTGCTAGCTTGTTGGTACCCCAGTTGCTTTTGTAATATGGGAATCCGTTGCTAGAGCAAGAGGAATCGCTGCTCCTTGGTTCTTGTGGATCTTGTATATGCAATCTATAAACATTTTTTTCTAGGAAACTTAGATATGTTCCTCCTTGTCCATTGTTAGCTGTTGGATCATCCTTTACGATGTAGTAATATGCAAAGTCAGACATTGTGTCCCACGCTAATGGTGAATTGGATTCCCATTTGCCACTTAGGTAGCTTAATGCTTCTGTCTTGTATTGAGTTTCACCTGTCAGTCTGTATAGCAGAATGGCGGCAAGTGCAAACTCATCCGTCCATTCTTGATTAGGATTGGAATAAAAGATAGGAATGCTTGCATGTGCAGACTTGTTTTTCTTTGCAAAATTATATGCTTTGATGGCGTATGTCTTGCACAACTCTTTGTATGACTGGTCTGGATAATTTAGTGACATCAATGCCAATGCGGATGCATAGTTGGCTGCTTGCGGACCTCCTTTGTCGCTCGCTGTCCATACGGGACGTGGGTCACCACCATTTTCTACTTTATCCTTCGATTGTCTGGCAGACGTCTTCCATACATTGTGATCGCCCTCAAAACCTACATAATAGACAAACGTATTGTCGTTTGGAAAGCATTTTATGAAATAGTCGGTTGCATATTTCACTTCATCCAACACATCGGGAATTTGGTTGGGCTCTCCGTAAGCCTCGTCATAATTGTCTTGAAAAGCTTCTGGCCACACATCGTATGCTATAAGCAGAGATACTGCGGCATAACCCATTGTCGTACCCACTTTAATGTGGTCTCCACAGTCATGCCATCCTCCAGTTAAATCGTAGTTGCCATTGCCGCCACCATTGACAGAACCTTTGCCATCTTGGGTGTGACAAGATACTTCATTATTCTTTTGAAGCTCTGAGTTGTTGACCAGCATCCAGTTGTGACTGTCTCCACAACGCTGTCCACCAAAGAACTTCAAGCCCATGTTAATGGCTTCACGATAATCTGAATTACTATAGCCCGCTGAATACGATGAATAATCGTATGCATAAGCCGAAACACTCATTGTTGCGAGTAAAAGTGGTATTAGTTTTTTCTGCATAATCTATATCAACTTAGGTTAATGCAAAAATAACTCTTTTATTGATAACAAACTAAATTTTTTTTTATTTATCTTTGCTTTGCGTTTGTGCGCAATAGGTATATGGAATCATAGTTTTATGGATATGAAGAAAAGACAATTTAAAATTAAATTATTAATTGCATTATTGGGGTTGTTTGGCATTAGTTGCACTTCTTGCAAATGCGAATATGGTGGAGATGAAGATATAGAATGGGAAGAGAGAAACCGACCTCATCATAGTGAAGAAAAGTCTGATGTTGAATCTTATGATTCAACGATAAATGATACGGAGGTTACGGAAGAATCCATCAATTAATCCCGTTGATTTTAATGCTGATTATTGGAGAATTATTGTTCTCCAGTAATCCTTTTCAGATGGCAAAATGCCACCTCGTTGGTCTCTTCGTTTCGTAAATGCAAACCATTTCCTTCACAATGCTTGAAGAATTCACAATCTTTGCAAATGCCTGTCTTTGTCCATGAACGGTCTCTCATCACTTGGTATCTGTTTTGCCATACATCTGCAAAATTATCTTTGTATATATTTCCTTGTATGAAACGACTTCTTAAGTCAGGACATGCTGATATGCTGCCATCTGCTAAAATGGAGGCAACGTTGATGCCTGCACGGCAGAAAAAGAAATGATCTCGTACTTGTGCTTCATATTCGCCTAAGAATCCTTCACAACCATAGCTGACAGTAATCTTGCCTTCTTTTCTCGTTTCGACGATGAAATCGAATACGGCTTTGAACTTCTCATTGGATAATTGTAAGTCGGGATTGTCGGCAGCTCTGCCAACGGGAAATATGGTGAATAATCTCCATTCTTTGATTCCACAGTCAATGAGCAATTGTTTGATTTGTGGTAACTCGTCAAAGTTTCTGTTGTTTACGCAGGTTACGACGTCGTGACGCAAATCTGTGGTAGGCAACATCTTGATGGCATTAATAGCACGATCGAAGGAGAGTTCGTTTTGTCGGAGCCAGTTGTGCGATTCTTTTAGTCCGTCGAGACTGATAGTGCAAGCACGCATACCCGCGTTGAGTAGTGATGTGAGACGCTCTTTCGTCAGTAAAAAGCCATTGCTGACGATGCCCCATGGAAATCCGAGATTGTAGAGTTGTATGCCCGCTTGTTCAATGTCTTTGCGCACAAGTACCTCTCCGCCTGTTAATACAATCATTGTCTTGTGTGGGTCTACAATTGGAATAATCTGCTTGACTGCATTGATGAAGTCTTCCACTGGCATGTCTTTTACTGAAGACATTTGATGACAGTCACTTCCACAATGTAAACAGTTTAATGTGCATCGGAGCGTACTTTCCCAAAAAAGATAGGTCAGCTTGTGCTCTTTTGCTATGTTATGACGGTATGTGTCGAATAATTTTAGTGCAATCTTTTTTCTCAAAGATAATTTCTTCGGATTCTCCATCTCTTTTTATGCTGCGGTTATCACTTTGATTTCTTGTTTTTCTTTTTTGACTCTGAATCATTCTTTTTCTTGCTGTCGGATTCCTCTTTGTTTTGTTGGGATTCAACAGGTTTAAAGTCTGAACTTGGAGCGCCATACAAACAATTGATCTTATCGTTCTTGTTGATTTTCTCTTTTGCTTGACTCCGTGTACAAGTTGCGTCTTTTTTCTCTTTGTGGCATGCGTAGGATGAATAAGAACATCCTAAAAAGCCTATTATCATTAATAAAATTTTGCTGATAAAGTTCCTCATATCTCCATACTTTTGGGGTGAATTTGTAGGACCCACCTTCTGTTTGTGAAACAAAAGTAAAAAATATTTGTGAAACGGAACTCTTTTTGATAGAGTTTCATCTTCACGGGAACAAGAGATGATGCAAAATGTAATAATTTAGGATGAACTTCGTTGCGTTACTTTTCTCCGGTCATTCTTTTTAGATGACAAAAGGCAACTTCGTTGGTCTCTGTGTTTCGAAGATGTAGTCCATTTCCTTCACAATGTTTGAAGAATTTGCAGTCCTTGCAGATGCCTGTTTTGGTCCAAGAACGATCACGCATGATTTGATATCTGTTTTGCCATACGTCGGCAAAGTTGTCTTTGTAGATGTTGCCTTGAATAAAACGGTCTCTCAGATCGGGACAAGCAGAGATGCTTCCATCTACGAGTATGGAGCCCACATTGATTCCTGCGCGACAGAAAAAGAAGTTGTCTCTGACGCGGCTTTCATAATCCCCTAGGAAGCCTTCGCATCCGTAGTTTACTCGTATTTTACCCTCTTCCCTTGTCTCTTCGATGAAATCGAATACGGCTTTGAATTTCTCGTTAGACAGTTGCAATTCGGGATTTTGTGCAGCTCTTCCTATAGGGAAAATGGTCGCTATTCTCCAATTCTTTATGCCATAATCGATTAACATTTGCTTGATTTGTGGAAGTTCATCGAAGTTTCGGTTGTTGACACAAGTCATGACGTCGTATTCAAGATCTGTTTTAGGCAGCATCTTGATGGCATTGATGGCACGGTCGTAAGAGAGTGCGTTTTGTCGTAACCAGTTGTGCGAGTCGCGCAGTCCATCAAGACTTACCGTACAGGCACGCATTCCTGCTTGAAGTAGGGAATTCATTCTCTCTGGGGTCATTAAATAACCATTGGTGACGATTCCCCAAGGGAACCCAAGGTTATAGAGTTCACGTCCGGCTTGTTCCAAATCTTTTCGAACCAGAGCCTCTCCACCAGTGATGACGACAATCGTATGATGGGGGTCGACGATGGGTATGATTTGCTTGATTGCTTTGATAAAGTCTTCGACAGGCATGTCGTTGACCTCAGATGATTGACGACAATCGCTGCCACAATGTAAGCAGTTTAACGAACAACGTAAGGTGCATTCCCAGAAAATATAATTTAACTTATGTTCTTTGGTTACGTTGTGGCGATATATATCGAATAATTTAAATGCAATTCTTTTTTTTAATGGAATTTTTTTGGGATTCTCCATGTGTTATCGTTTGTAGAGTTAAAAGGGTGTATCAAAATCCATATTTTGATACACCCTTTGTGTTAAAATGTTTGCTAATCTTATTTCTTTATGAATTTAGCAACGTATTTTTTGTCGTTGGAAATGACAGTCAATATGTAATTTCCACTCTTAAGATCACCTACATAAAGATTGCTTCCGTTTGAAATGAAGGCGCTCATCACTTTTTCTCCGTTGAAATTATAAATTGCAACATTGGCATCTTCTGCACCGTCCATGTTGAACCACAAATAATTTTCTACAGGGTTTGAGAACAATAGGACTTTTTCAGCATTAGCATCAGTGATGTTTGCTGTGCTGTTGAATATGATTTTTCCTAAATCACCCTTATCGTTTAGAATAATGGTTAAATCTTTGCTATATACGCCATAATTTAACCATATATCGTTTGTTGGTGGAACAATTTCTCTCTCAATATCTTCTTTTGAAATAGAATCATAAGCAGCAGAGAAATCATTCTTTGCAGATATCTTTATGTTGCACCAAGGAACATATGTGTATTCCACTTTGAAGTCTCCGTTTTCGTCAGATGTGGCCTTTGCAATTGCTTCTCCACCGCACATGTCAAATTGAATTTCCACATTGTTTAGTGGATTGCCATGTTTGTCAATAACATGTCCCGTGAATTTGTAGTCAGCGTATGGACAGCCATACAAAACGATTGTTTCGTTTCCATTGAATTCTTTGATTGTGTCACGATCAAAAGGCTCGACAGAATCAATCTTTTTTTCTTCTGCGTGCAACGTGACAAATCCCATTGCTGATAACAATGATGCAATTCCCTTTCTTATAAGAGATCTTGTTTTTACTGAAACTTTTTTCATAATGACAATTTATATTAACTATATCCAATTTAAATTCATTAGATGCCACGAACGAAAAGTGCATTTGCCTATTTGCTATTCTACCCGTTTGTGAATATTCACCATAAAATTATATCACCCAATCATTAACACAAATTACTTGTCGCTATGCCCAAACATCTTCTTAATGGTAAGCAAATCTATGTATTTATTGTGAATTAACCTATAAAAATAAAATTATTTCTAAAAAATAAAAATAATGATGGAAGTGCTTGATTTTTAAGAAGCGCCTCACACCTTTTCTGATATTGATTTCTTTTTCCCGTTATGTTCAGCTAACACGTGGTGCTGTTTTTGTAGGTTATAATCCTTACGCTGTTTCTTTTTCCCGTTATATTCTGTTAACACGTGGTATCGTTCCTGTAGGTTATAATCCCGAGGCTGTTCCTTCTTCCCGTTATATTCTGCTAACACCATTCCGGTTACAATGGCGAATGCACCGATAAGAGCTATCCATGTCACTTGCTCGTCTAATACGATTACTGCGGTGATGATTGTAATCAACGGCATCGAATAGATGTAGTTGGAGGCCAATACAGCTCCGAGTTCCCTTTGTACTAGGTTCCAAACTAAATACCCAAAAAGAGAAGAGAAAAGTGTCAGCAATAGGAAGTTTATGATCACGGAGGGTATTAAGAAATTCTCCCATGGGATGACTGCGTCGTCTAATGGAAGCAAGGGTATTGCTGTCAGACAACTGTAGAAAAAGACTTTTCTTGTGATGAAAAGGGTGGAGTATTTTTTGTGTAATCTCTTCACACTGATGGAGTAGATGACCCATACTAGCGATGCACCTAATGCCAATAAGTCTCCTTTGGGAGATAATTTCAGATAAAAATGACCATTTAATACAACGAGGACCATTCCGAGAAAGGTGAGCAATGAACCAGCCACTTGCCTTTTCTTCAATTTCTCTTTCTTAAAGATTAAACTGACGATGATCAAGATGATCAACGGACTCGTGCACACAAGAAGAGAAACATTTGATGAAGGAGAGTGGGAGAGAGCAGTATTTTCTAACCAGAAATAGAGCGTGCCACCCATCAGTCCGCCTAAAAACAGTTGAAATTCATCTTTCTTGTTCTGCGAGAACATCATGTCGTGCGATAACACCAACAATAAAAAATAGGTGAATATAAACCTTACGACGAAAATAAATATGGATGAAAAACCATAATCGAGCAGAATTTTGGTTGATACAAAACTCGTGCCCCAAAAAATCATTGTAATAATGGCCATCAAATGCCAAAAATTTCTTCCTCTATTGTGCATACCTTTTTAATGTAATTGCCACATAAAATCTCATTATTCAATCACGTCACTCACATACACTCTATCTTGTGTCCAACCACAATACCTCAGCATATTAGTTTTTTTTCTGTATTGTGATGATACAAGATCTTTTTGGATTCGTTAAGCTTATTCAAATTTTATCCCTCGAATAACACAACTTACTTTTCCCTTTTTTGCCAATAAATAATCCTATAGCGAATTGATATTTATAGAACTCGCTTTGTAAAGGTTTGATCAACAATGTGCTGAACAATCTTTGCCGTATCGAAAAAATCACTTAAATCTAGTGCTTTGAATTATAAAAAAGCGATATGCGATAGACGTAACAAAGATACGAATTTATTTTGATTTAAACGTTTTTTGAAAGAATCTTTTTGCCCTCGGTGCGGATTATTTCATAAACACAATTCTATGAATAAATATCATTTTAATCTCATGACTTATAAAATCATTAAAAATCATACGTTTAACCCACTTCTTTTTCGCATGTTTTCCTTTAGATTGGCTGCGTATAGCCATGTGTCTGCGAAATGTAAATTGCCCAATGGAAACGGTTCCTTGATTTTTTCGTTGTAACAGATGGTTGGGTCTACCTCTTTACAGACAAGAAGGTGGTCTTGTATTTGCACACTGGTGAATTCGGGGGTAGTCTTGTAACCTTGTGCCTTTTTATCATATCGAATAATCCCTTTGTGCATAGAAGCTGGTGCTAATGTTTCGTCTGTTTTCCAATTGAGGGGATTGATGCAGACAACTGTGTTGGCAAGTAGGGGAGATTTAGCCTGAACGGAGGTGGCGGAATTAAAGGAAATCACAACACCTTTGTCCAACTCTCCTTGGGCTGGTATTATTCTTTGGGGGAATTTCTGTAAGTCTTTTTCTGTGATTTCAAAGCCTATGAGATAGGCGGCAATCATCTGACTGAATTGTTTGTCTGTCATGCCATGTTTTAAGAGTTCCAAAAGCATTTGAGAACCCTGACTGTGACTTAATAAAATATAGGGACGTCCGTTGTTGAATTCTCGCATATAATATTGAAAAGCGCGTCTGACATCCGACACGGATAATTTGGCACGTTCATTTCTCTCCGTGTGACTCATTTCGAAAACTTTGGTGGTCATCTGACGGTAGTAGGGCGCATAGAAGTTGAAGTCGCCATCAGCATAAACTGATTTAATATAGGATTGGTTCTTTCGTGCGGCATTACGAACTTCTGCTCTTTTGATGTCTGTATAGGAAGGAACACTGCCTCTGTTGCTTAAAGGTTCAGAGTTGATAGTAGGGTAGACGTAGAAGATATCGATGGGTTGACCGATGTTTTGAGAGGCAAAGTCAAACCAATATTTTTCATTTGAGTATTTGGGAGTCATACGAAGTATTTTTATTGAGGATCCCCGAGAAAGAGAATTTTATTAATCGCCGAAAAATGTCTGTAAAAATAAAAAAGGGAACCACCCAGAGAGCAGTTCCCTTATGAATGTCATTGTTTTTATCCTAAGAATTTAATCAAGATACCGGCAGCAACCGCAGAACCGATGACACCAGCCACGTTGGATGACATACAATAGTTGAGCACGTGGTTGCGTGGATCATACTTCAAAGCAATCTCATTGGCAACACGAGAAGCCATAGGAACGGCACTCAAACCCGTTGCACCAATCAATGGATTGATCTGCTTCTTTGAGAATCGGTTCATAATTTTTACAAGTAAGATACCACCGAAAATGGAGAATCCAAATGCGAGGAATCCACCAGCAACGATACCGATTGTTTTTAAATTTAAGAAGGCGTCTACTGTCATAGTGGCACCGACGCAAAGTCCTAAGAAGATGGTTGCTGCATTCATGATACCATTGGAAGCTGCATTGAACAAACGAGAGGTGTTGCTACCAATCTCCTTGAGCAAATTACCGAACATCAACATACCTACCAGTGCTACAGCATCAGGAACGATGATAGCCACAATTGTTGTAACGACAATTGGGAAGAGAATCTTCAATACTCTCATGTTCTTGAATTCCTGTTTGTTAGGGAACAATTTGTCTTGCTCTCTCATGTTGATCTTCAATTCCTTTTCTCTACATGTCAATTTTACTACCAATGGAATAATCACAGGTACCAAAGCCATGTATGAATAAGCGGCAATAGCGATAGGACCTAACATGTGTGGAGCCAATTTCAATGTAGTGAAGATGGCTGTTGGTCCATCAGCACCACCGATGATAGCCAAAGAACCAGCTTCTTCCATTTCAAAGAATTGACTTGCCACCAACAACACAGCAAAGATACCGAATTGGGCGCCTGCACCGAAAATAGCCAACTTCAAGTTACGCAACATTGGTCCGAAGTCTGTCAACGCACCTACACCCATGAAGATGATAGGAGGTAACAAACCAGACTTAATCAATGCGTAATAAAGATAGTTTATGATACCTAAGTCGTGTGCGATTAGAGGTAATCCCACTTCGTAGATGTTGTAAGGAATACCATTTGCATCACACCATAAAGAACCATCAGGGAATGTTATAGCATTATGGTAGAGAACCCCATCGATAGTAGTATCTAAGGCTGCGTATACACCCATACCTCCACCTGGAAAGTTGGCGATCAATACACCAAAAGCAATAGGTACTAAAAGCAATGGCTCATACTCCTTCTTAATACCCAAATAGAGTAGGACGAAGGCCAAAAGAATCATTATGATATATTGAGGATGCTCGACGAAGTTGCCAATCGCCGTCATGCTATATATTTTTTCTAATATTTCTACCATGACTTCTTTTATTTGATTTTCATTAATACATCATCCTCGGATACAGAAGAACCGCTGGTGAAACAAATTTGAGTGATGACACCATCAGCTTCAGCAGAAATAGCGTTGAAGTTTTTCATGGATTCCACGTAACATACAACTTGGCCTTTCTTAACGGTGTCACCTACTTTTACAGGAACCTCTCCTGCATTCTTTATTAAGTAAGCTTTTCCTTCCAATGGTGACAATAAATCGTTTCCTTCTCCAGTGATGGCTGTTGCTCCACCTGCAGGTGCGCTGGCATTCTCTCCGTTGTTTGCTCCAACTGTTACGTTGTACTTCACTCCGTTTACATCAACAACTATGGTTTGAGGCAATTCTACACCACCTTTTACTGCAGCTCTCTTAGCTTTTCTCTCTTCGAGGTCAGCCAAGAAGTCTCTTTTTGCTTTTCCTGATTTATATGCACGATATTGTTGTGGGTGCATAGCCAACTCGAAGAGCTCTTCGTTGTCTTGTCCCAAATCCCAATTCTCTTTCTTCATCTCCTCGCGGAAGGTGTCGAGTGCATCAGGGAAGTTGCTTTGAGGATCTTCAGTATGGAATTCTCTTCCTTGCTCTTTAGCAATAGCTTCCAATTCAGGAGCCAATGGGCCAGGCAATTTTCCTGATTTTCCTAACATCATATCCCAAATCTCGTCTGCAATGATGGTCCAACGCTCTTTGCCCTTTTCCATTTGCATTACGTTCATCAATGCCATGTTCTTCACATATTGAGAGAATGGTGTTACCAAGCAAGGATAACCCATCATAGGCCATACATATTTAACCTCATCGAATAGCTTGATCAACAATTCATCTTGACTCATCTTAGGTTTGCCATTCTTCTCTTTCCATTTGTTGATGGATTCGAGGTTGGTCTCCAAGTCAGTCATCAATGATCCCATCATACCGCCAGGAAGACCTGGACCGATCAATAATGAGTTCATCATACGGTTACGAGGTGGAATGTAATATCCCAAGAAGTCGTCCATCATCTCGATGATGAGAGAACGAGCCTCCATATAAGCACTCATGTTGATCTCTTTCACTTTGAAACCTGCATCTTTCAACATGGCTTGTACGGCGATGACATCTGCATGTCCTGTACCCCATGAAAGAGGTTCCATACCAACGTCTACGTAGTCGCAACCAGCTTTGCAGACTTCCAAAATAGAAGCCATGTTGAAACCAGGTCCTGCGTGACTGTGATATTGAATAGTGATATCTTTGATTGCTTTGATGTTTTTAGTTAATTCTCCTAAGAAAGCAGGACGTCCGATTCCTGCCATATCTTTCAAGCAGATTTCATCACAACCAGCATCAATCAACTCTTTTGCAATGTTTGTATAATATTCAACTGTGTGAATAGGAGAGTAAGTGATGCAAAGACAACATTGAGAAATCATGCCACCATCGTGAGCGTATCCAATAGAAGGAATGATGTTACGGGTATCATTCAATCCACAGAATGTACGAGTGATATCAGTTCCTTGTTTTTTCTTTACTTGATAGAATAGTTTACGTACGTCTGCAGGAACGGGGCTCATGCGAAGTCCGTTCAATGCACGATCTAACATGTGAGTTTGAATGCCAGCATCATGAAATGGTTTCGTCCATTCGCGAACTGCTTTGTTGGGGTTTTCTCCATAGAGAAGGTTGACTTGCTCAAAACCACCTCCGTTTGTTTCTACTCTGTCAAAGCATCCCATCTTAATGATGGCAGGTGCTACTTTCACCAGTTGGTCAACACGCGGTACGTACTTGCCAGCTGCTTGCCACATGTCTCTGAAAACGAGACTAAATTTTACTTCTTTAGCCATTTTATAATTAATTGTTTATGGTGGGGGCGTCCTCTTCTTCCCCGATTAATTATTCTTTTTTTTAAGAGATTTAAGTTATATCTAAATTTTCTTATATCCTTTCAATCTTTGTCGCTTGGGATTTTCCTGCTGTCAGCTGACTGATAGCCATATTGATAGCTTGTGCCACGTTAGGATCTACCACGTTGCTCGCAGATGCGTTATTGGCTACAGCTTTAGGCTTTTCCTCTTCAGGTGCAAATCTGTTCACCAAAGTGATAAGCCCTTTTCCCAAATAAATTACAAGTAGTAACACCGAGAACACGGTCGTTAATCCAATTACCATTAGTTGGAGCGAATCTAAAAGTTTTTCCATACTATTTATTAAGCTTATGTTTTTTGTTAAATTAATTTTCCAAATTTACGTATTTTTTTGCGAAGAATAATTGTTTCGAATGGAAAAAATATTCACAAAATATTAGAAAAAAAATTTTTTTTACCTCTTCTGCCTCGATATACTCTTTGTTTTTAGGACTTTTTTGTGTTTCCTATGGGACTTTTTTGTTCTGAATTTTTATTCAAATTATCTGTTGTGTTTTTTTATTTAAACTTTTGGGTTTGCTGTTTTTTATTATTTTTGCATTCCTTAATTCAGGTGAGTTCTTAGAATTATGAATTTATAACTCCGACCTTTTATGATAATGGTTAAAAAATGATTGAAAATATGAAAACGGCTCTTTTTATTGATAGAGATGGTACTCTTATAGTTGAACCTCCTGTTACCTTTCAAGTGGACCGCTTGGATCAAATGACATTTCTTCCGGGGGTCATGCGTAATTTGTATTTTATTCGTCAGAAACTTTCGCATGAATTGGTGATGGTGTCGAATCAGGATGGATTGGGTACGCCGATTTACCCTCAGGTTAACTTCGATACGGTTCAATCAAAATTATTGGAAACCTTAAAGGGCGAGGGAGTCGAATTTGATAAGATATTTATTGATAAGACATTCTTAGAGGATAACCAGCCTACGCGTAAACCTGGTACGGCTATGCTCACTGAGTATATGGATGGCTCGTATGATATGAGTCGCTCTTTTGTGATTGGTGATCGCCTGACTGATGTGATGTTGGCAAAGAACCTTGGTTGCAAAGCCATCTTGATAGCTCCTTCTATTGAAGAGGGTCGGAAGATGGTGGAAGATGAACAGTTGACTGACGCTTGTGCGAAGGTTGTTGATTGTTGGGATCAAATTGCAGAATTCTTATTTGCAGGAGAACGTGTGGCAACCGTACAACGCACGACGAAGGAAACTGATATCTTTGTTCAAGTGAATTTGGATGGAACAGGCAAATGCGAGATCTCATCAGGACTCGGTTTCTTCGATCACATGTTGGAACAGATTGGCAAACACTCTGGTTGCGATCTAACCATTCGTGTGAAGGGCGATTTGAATGTGGATGAACACCATACCATTGAGGATACGGCTATTGCATTGGGAGAAGCTTTGTTAAAAGCATTGGGTGATAAAAGAGGTATTGAACGCTATGGCTATTGCCTTCCAATGGATGATTGCTTATGCTCTGTGGCATTGGATTTCGGTGGCAGACCATGGTTGGTTTGGAATGCTGAATTTAAACGGGAATATGTGGGCGATATGCCTACGGAGATGTTCCTACATTTCTTTAAGTCATTGAGCGATTCGGCTAAAATGAATCTGAATATTAAGGCTGAAGGTGATAATGAGCATCATAAGATTGAAGGTATCTTTAAAGCTTTGGCCCGTTCCATTAAAATGGCGGTGAAACGAGACATCTATAAATATGAGTTGCCTTCGACTAAAGGGACTCTATAAATAATTAAAATTAGGTGATTATCGCTTCCGGCTGTAGAGACGATGTGCACATCGTCTTTATAAAAGATACTAACGTACATTGCTTCTGTAAAAAAGACGCAAAGCATTGCGTCTCTACAAAAAAGGGAATCGAAATGAATTTATAGTCTCACCATTATGGATTATATTGGCAAATAACAATAATACAATATATTGTAACGATAATGAAAGAAGAAGTAAAAAATTATTTGTTCCTACGTAAGATGTTGGGAATACTTTGTGGTGTATTGGCACCTGCTTGCCTTATATTTGGATTGTTCGGTGCAGAACATAATATGGAAGGTTGGTATATGAGTGTTAGTGCCACGTATTATGCATCGTCCAAGGTGTGGATGATTGGATTGCTGTTCACTGCTTCAGTGTTTTTTATGTGTTATACTGGGTATGACTGGAGGGATCGAGTGATGGCTATTATTCAGTCTTTGTGTTGCCTATTTGTGGTTGTCTTCCCTTGTAGGGTGCCAGGTGCACCTGAGACGGTTGGTATGTTTGACTTGCCAATAAATGTTAGTCATACGATTCACATGGTGGCAGCATCGGTTTTGTTTTTCGCTTTTGCTGTAAATATTTTGTTTCTGTTTACACTCGGAAATGTAAATAATGAGAAGAAAAGGAAAAGAAACGTTGTGTATAGGGTGTGTGGCATTGTGATATTTGTCTTTGCTGTGTGCTTAGCTTTGCACAAAACTCCAGTCTTTGCATGGGTGCCTGCATGGTTCCCTTACACATGGTTCTGTGAATTCATTATGCTGACAGCTTTTTCCGTTGCTTGGTTGGTTAAGTCGGAATCAGTGAAGGCTTTGAATGATGTTGAATAAAAGTAGAATATAAGCAGATGAGACAGGTAGAGTTCTCTTTGTCTGAAAAATCGAGAGGATTTCATTTGATTACCAATGAGGTCCTCTCGCATTTGCCTAGTCCGTTGCCACAAGTGGGAATGCTCCATTTGTTTGTAAAACATACCAGTTGTGGTTTGTCTATCAATGAGAATGCAGACCCTGATGTGAGGTCGGATATGGCGAAAATCTTTGATCGCATGATAAAAGAGGGTGAGACCTATTATGACCATACGCTAGAAGGCTTGGATGATATGCCAGCACATGCCAAATCAACGGTAGTGGGAGTGAGCCTTTCAATACCCATCACCAATGGAAGATTGAATCTAGGTACATGGCAGGGCATCTATTTGTGTGAGTTCCGCAATTATGGAGGTCGAAGAAAACTAGTGGCTACGATCGTAGAATAATCAATTATTTATTGGGGTAATAAAAAATATATTTGAATTTGGCTCGGTTCCATTTTGTGGAGACGCACGGATATATAGAAATGCACGGCCATGTGGAGACGCACGGCCGTGCGTCTCTACTATTTTTTGACAAATTTGCTGGTGATGTTTTTGTTGACGATGATGATATATTCACCTGAAGCCAATGAAGAAACGTTCACACGGTTGTTCTCTGCTTTGCACGTCATAACTTTGCCGTTCAGAGAGACGATTTCTACGCTTTCAATTTTTTCATTGCTATTGAAAAGTATCTCGTTATCTACTGGATTAGGGTAGATGGAAATTGTTTTTCTATCGCTGTTGATGGTCATAAGAGCATTGTTTGCTGAACCATTATAAGAGATCAAGAAATAGTCAACCAAGTAGTTGAGATTTGGTCTTGATCTGAATTCGACTGTTACGCTCTTTGCTCCTGCAGGAATTTCAAATTCTCCAGATGTTTTTGACCAGACATATTGAAAAGCTGTATCTATAAATGCTGCGACGGCATCTTCCGAGTTGTCGAACTTCAGATAGATGGGTATTGGCTTGATGTTAGCTTTCTCCTTTTCTGGTTCACCGTTAAATAATCGAGGATTGATTTTTGCGATACATGATACTTTTATCTTACCTGCCTTTATAACATCTTCAGATAATGGTATATCCTTGAAATATAATGTTTTAGAATCTTCCATTACAGATAAAGAAGAACGTAATTCAGACACGGGATATTTTTTCTCATATTCCAGAACTTTTTCATCATATACGTAACATGTTTCATAGTATATTTGGCAGCTGTCGCAAGTGAGAGCAAGACCATCCTGGAAATATTGTTTTCTCATGTCTAATGTGTCATAGATAATTTTCCCATTTTCATCTTTTACGTAAGTTTTCCCAGTTGAATCAGATGGATCTATTCTTCTTTGTACTCGTGAAATATAACTATTCATGCTCATATTTTCGGTCCATGTGTCATAAGAATCGAATTGACAACCATAAATAGGATGTTCCTCTGTATTGGTTTCAAAGTACAGATTTTTTATTTTAAGGACTCCATCTGTTGGGTAGTGCTCGTATTCGTGCATGTAAGAAACAAAGACAGCCTTCACCTCTTCGTTGTTTCGTGCGTATGTGAATCCCTCGTATTTGTTCCATTCTTTGTCGCACCCTTCTCCTTTGGCATCTATGTAATTAATGCTTATCATGTATGGTTCGACGGTGGTTGGTTGGGAGGCATCATCAGGATTGATGATCTTATATGCGTCTAAGTTGAATTTAGAGTTCTCGTCTGAAACACAGTTTATCATAATAGCAGGATCAAATCTGTTAACGGATTCTTCTTCTCCATAGAGATTTATAGGATCAACAGCATACTCTATAATTAGATTTTTAGTGCCGACATGCAGTCCTTGCATACCTGTGAGTTTTGCGGTTGAAAAAAGGATTGTGTGTTTGACTGTGGCGTAACCATCTCCTTCTGCAAATTCTTGGGAAATCTCAGAAGGTTCGATTGTGGCTCCATTTTGGAGTCGTCCATCTTTGATTAGATAGTATCTGTCATTGGCAAAACCACTAATGTAGCATACGATTGCTAATAATAAGAGTAAACTTGTCTTCTTCATGTTGTATATATTTTTAATGTTGGGTTATGCTTTGCATTTAGTTTATTCATAATGTCTTATTCTAACCTCTATGCCTTCCTTCTTCAGACGGTTGGGTAGGTCGCTGACGTCTGTGTTGCTATAGTGGTAAGAAGACCTACGGCGGCACATAAGAAAACCAATATATAATCGGCTTTTTTTATGAAATCTAAATTAAGTTTTTTCATGTGTTTTAATTTAAAAAGAGAAATAAAAGTATAGTACTCCCTATTGTATAACAATTGGTTATTTTTCCGTTGAAGTCAATTTTCAATCAACGTTAATGCTCCAAAATTATATTTTTTTTATTAAGCAACCTTGCGCATGGGATAAATTTTTAGAGGAGGTATGGGTTGACTGTGTTTTTAATGTTATTTTGAGGAATATAATTATATTATCCTTCTGATTCCTGAATATTTCTTACATTTGCTTTTGTTTGTGTTTTGATGCGCAGATTGTGACTTAGGACGTTTCGCAATATGAGTTTTGTGAAACGAGAAAGAGAAAATAGCAGAATAGTGTAGATTGAACATATTTCTTTTTGTCGATTAGTTAAGAAAAGTATGTCAGACTTCGTTATTATAGATCTGGAGGTGAATCCTCAAGAAAAGAAAGTGTTGGATTTTGGAGCAATAAAATCCAATGGTGTTAAATTACATACATCTCAAAAAAAAGAATTTGAAAATTTCATCGAGGGATTCGAATATATATGTGGACATAACATTTGCCATCATGATGCAAATTATTTTGATGTGTCGACGAATGTTCGTTACATTGATACATTGTATATTTCTCCGCTATTGTTCCCAGAAAGACCTTATCATAATCTCTTAAAAAATGATAAAATACAATCAGATGACTTGTCTAACCCACTTAATGATGCAATTAAAACAAAGGAACTCTTTTATGATGAAATAAATGCGTTGCAACAGCTAGATAAGACATACTTGCAGATATTAGTTAATCTTCTTTATGACAAACCAGAATTCAATGGTTTTTTCAATTATATACAATTTATGGATATAGATTATTATAACTAGCCCCCCAAAAAACGAAGGTGTGTCATTTTGGACACACCTTCGTTTGCTATGATTAATCGATTCATGTTTATTCATTCATATCCACCGCATAGTAAACCACCTTTCCATTAGGTAATATGCCTGATATGAAGAGAGCTTTTTCTTGTTCGCCCTTCAAGGTGCTGATGATGCTTTCAACATCTGTGGTGGAAGTCACCTTCTGATTGTTGATGCGTAAGATGATGTAACCCTTAGGAATACCTGCTTGTTGGAAACGACCACCTTTCTCAACATTTGTCACTTGCAGTCCGTAGTTGATGCCCAAACTACTCTTCTGCTTGTCGGTAAGCGGAGTGAGAGTGGCTCCTAATTGCTTGGTGTCATAGTTCTTCACCACATTTGTGTTACCCATCATGTTTTTCAATGTGACGGAAACTGTCTCTTGTTTGCCATTTCTTAGGATGGTGATTTGAACTTTGTCACCAGGGCGGAAACGACTGATCTTTTCTTGCAATTCAGAAACGGTCTTTACTTTGTTGCCAGAGACGTGTGTGATGATGTCGCCCTCCTTGATGCCTGCGTCGCCAGCAGCACTGTGACTGCCCACGGAAGCAACATAAGCACCTTCCATTGTCTCTAAGTTCTTCTCTTTGGCAAAATCTGCATCAATATCTCTGATTTGAACACCCAACAATGCACGTTGCACTGTTCCGTATTCTTTCAAATCTGCCACCACTTTGCTCATGATAGAGGTAGGTATGGCAAATGCGTAGCCTGTGTATGAACCAGTTTGAGAGGCAATGGCAGCATTGATACCCACCAATTCGCCTCGGGTGTTGACTAATGCACCACCACTGTTACCAGGATTGACAGCTGCATCTGTTTGAATGAAGGACTCAATTTTCATGTCACCAGATAGAATATTAATGTTACGTGCTTTGGCACTAACGATACCAGCCGTGACAGTAGAGGTTAGGTTGAAGGGATTACCAACAGCCAAGACCCATTCACCCACTTTCAAATTGTCTGAGTTACCAATTGGTAGAGTAGGAAGGTCTTCTGCATCCACTTTCAAGAGTGCCAAGTCGGTGGTTGGGTCTGTTCCGACTATCTGAGCTTTGAATTGTCGTTTGTCGTTCAAAACGACGTTCACTTGTGCTGCACCATCCACAACGTGGTTATTGGTGACGATATATCCATCTTTGGATATGATGACACCCGAACCGGATGCTTGCCGTTTCTGTGGAGCCTGTTGAAAATTACGTTCTCCAAAGAAATACTCTAGAAATGGATCACTCATCTGAGATTGTTGAACCTCATAGGTGGTCATGACGTGTACGACCGCATTGACCGATTGATCTGCCGCATAGGTAAAATCAACCGGTTCGCCTCCATGAGTGAGGGATGAATATTGTACAGGAACTTGTTGGCTCTCTTGAATGATTATTTTTTCGTTGTTTCCATAATGTTTAACGTAAAGGCAGGAAACGCCAGCGCTAACAGCTGCTACAGCTACCAATAATCCTAATTCTTTCAAATGTTTCATGTCTTTTCAATTTAAGTTAGTATTGTAGTTTATTTGTTAAATAACGTACAAATAACGTACATAAATTGTTTGACATCTCTTCTGTTTAAAGAAGATTAACCATAAAGAAAAGCTTTTAACAAAGATTAAGCGATTGCTCCGTTTTTTTTAGATTGATTAATGCCATGTTGACAGCGTTTGTCAGTTGACAAAGACAGTATGTCATCTCTCTTGCATCATTCAACCCTTACATTGATTTTACCGGATAAGATGATGCCAACTTTTAATCCGTTTTTAGTGAGGAATATATCTTCCACAGTGATGTGATTAAGCATACCATTCATGTAAACATCTTCCATCAACTCTTTGTTGAAGAGTTCGTTTCGACTGCTCTCCTTGATGAGTGCTATTTCGTCTTTGAGGGAGATGATTAGCTTTTCCTCAATCATTTTTTTCAAGCCTTTTTTATAAAATAGGTTGACGATTTTAGCCAGCACGTTTTTGGTTTTAAGCTTGTATTCCACCTCTTTGATGCGGATAGAGGTGGAGGATTGTTCGAAATAAGGAATACCTTCTAGATAGATGGCGCCGTTGATGAATCCGTGCACGTGAACTCCAATCATCATTTTTTCTTTTTGTCCGAAGATTTCCATGCTATCCACTATGATGGTGTGTCTGCCTTCGCCAAAGGTTTCGTTTTTCATGATATCATTGGCAATGGAATCGATGGTAGTGTATGGAATGTCGGCTAATAAGTTCACTTTTACCTGTTTGTCAGTGTTTGTATACATTTGGAAACGAGGCATTTTTGTCTCTTTTTGACCCGCTTTTGGTGGCACATCCATATATATTTCAGACAAACACTTGACTCCTATGGTGGTGTTAATTTGTCCCTGACTACCTACAATCGGTGTGGTGTACAAATTCTTGGGCGTTATTTTCAACCATGCTTTGTATCCGCTAGTTGAGATGTCGATTGGGTTTTGTATAGATTCCCAAATCTCTTGTATGTAGCTCTGCAGAGGGACATATTGCTTGACCGTTTGATCGACACTCTCGTTCAACAGTTGCTTGTTGTTTTTTAGAATTTTATCAACGATGGATGTGATAGGAATGTCGATAATACCTAGTTTCAAAACAGGTTTTTTTATCCAACTGTATTGAAGCATTTCAGTCTTGGTGATTAGTCCCCAGTCTCTTGAAAAGTTGATGGCCGTTTGCATTTCCATGTTGATGGTGCCTTCAATCTCTTGGTCGGTATGAGTGAAACCGAGGCTGAACCGTTTTTTGATCCATATTTTAATGGGAATTTTATAATTCAGAATGTTTTGGTCGTAAGCAATTTTGAAGTCGTTTTCCTTCCATGCGCGGATCATCAAACTATCGTCTTCGATATTGTCATCCTCGTATAACAATCCGTTGAAATTCTCATTTAGTTTTCTCTCTAACAAAGAGACGTTGATGCTGAGGGGAATATGTAGGACGGATTGCTTGGGCGTGTATACCACCTCTTCATATGTTTCTTCAGGACGTTCCTCGTAGAAGACAGAGTCGGTGGCGACGGTGTCGGTTAATTGAGCAGCTAACTGAGAGTCTTCAATTTTCACCTCTTCCACATTTTTTTTTGCAAGTATTGTTTGAGAAAACAAGATTAATATGAGTAAAAGTCTGATACCTTTCATATAATTCCTTTTTAGGTGGGCCTTGTCGTTTGTCAACCCACAATTCATACTGTTTTTTTTATGGTGAATTTGTAGAACTCGCCGTTAGATTTGAGTACAAAGTTATTGAATAGTTTTTAGATTCTGAATGTGAAAATTGCAAAAAAATAATAATAAAATCGGTAAATTGTGGAAGTTCCCTTAACTTTGCAGTGTTTTATAAGATAGAGACTTATGATGATTCAGATTGACGATACGATTATCTCGATGGATTTGTTTGATAAACAGTTCTGTTGTGATTTGTCTGCATGCAAAGGAGAGTGTTGCATAGAGGGAGATTCAGGGGCTCCGTTGGAGGAGTCGGAGGTGCCCATTTTGGAACAAATATTACCAGTTATATGGGATGATCTTTCTCCAGTGTCGCAAGAAGTGATTAAGAAGCAAGGCGTATCGTATGTTGATATAGAAGGAGATCGTGTCACCTCGATTGTGAATGGAGGTGAGTGTGTGTTTTCATATGTGGATGAACAAGGAGTCTGTAAATGCGCTATAGAAAAGGCTTGTCGAGAAGGAAGGATAGATTTTTACAAGCCGATTTCCTGTTATTTGTATCCTGTTCGATTGGAAAATCTTCGGAATGGAACGGTGGCCATCAATGTCCATCGTTGGAAGGTGTGTCAGGCTGCTTTTGAATTGGGTAAGAAGATGGGACTTCCAGTCTACCAGTTTTTGAAAGAGCCGTTGATTAGAAGATTTGGTGCAGAGTGGTATGAGAAGGTGTGTATAGCAGCTTCGGAAATTGAAAAAATAAAGCGATAGAATGGATTTGTCGAAAGATCTTTCGTTTTGGGAAATGCCCAATGGAATACGTGTTGTTCATTTGTATGATGATTCTCCTGTGGCATATTGTGGTTTTGCCATTAATGTGGGCACGAGAGATGAGTTGCCGGAGGAGTCGGGTATGGCTCATTTTATTGAGCATACACTATTTAAGGGTACGCAAAAGAGAAAATCGTGGCATATTGTCAACAGTTTAGAATCCGTTGGAGGAGAACTAAACGCATACACCACCAAGGAGGAAACATTCGTATATGCCAATTTCTTGTGTGAAGATTATGAAAAGGCCGTGGATATTTGTTCGGATATAGTGTTTCATGCCACATTTCCACAGAAAGAATTGGACAAAGAGGTGGATGTAATCATAGATGAGATCCAGTCGTATAAGGATACTCCGTCGGAACAGATTTATGATGATTTTGAAGAGTTGGTTTTTGCCAATACGCCGTTAGGAAGAAATATTTTGGGAGATGCCAAAAGATTAAAGAAGTATACAACGCAAGATGCCATCAATTTTGTAAGAAGAACCTATTGTACGGATAAGATTGTCTTTTTCTCGTTAGGAAAGATTCCGTTTAGTCGGGTGAAACGATTGGCAGAGAAGTATTTGACTGATGTACAGGAGAAGAGAAGCGTAATTACCAATGTCGTGAGAAGTAGCTATGAACCATTTGAAAAGATGGTTCGAAAACACACTTCGCAGGCGCATGTGATGGTAGGTTGCCCATCATATGATCTTTCAGATGACAGACGTTTGCCGATGAGTTTGTTGAATAATATCATTGGGGGACCTTCGTTGAATAGTAGATTGAATCTATTGTTGCGAGAGAAAAATGGTATGGCATATAACATAGAGTCGACCTACACTTCCTATTCGGATTCAGGTCTGTTGTCCATCTATTTCGGGACAGAGGAACGAAATCGGGAAAAATGCACGGATTTGGTCTATGCTGAGTTGAAACGATTGCGAGAGGTGCCATTTACAAAAATACAGTTGGAGAAATATAAAAAGCAGTTAATAGGTCAGATGACTATTATGCAAGAGAACAGAGAAAACCTCGTTTTGTCGATGGCCAAAAGCATTCTCTATTTCAATAAGTTTGAGACTTTGGAATATGTTTATAATCAGTTGGGTGAGGTAACACCAGCTGTTATTTCAGAGGTTATGAATGACGTCTTGTGTGCAGATCGATTGTCAATGTTGGTATATCAAGGAAAACTGTGATAAAGCAGAATTAATTTGAAAAAATTATAAAAGGGAGCAAGGATCACCTGTGTAAGTTTGTTTCAGATAGGACATGTTTTTTATGTTGTCACAAAAAAAATATAAAAAATATGTAAAAAAAAAGAGATTAAGTTTATGATTGTTCAGATTTAAATGTATCTTTGGAGAATGTTCGTAAGAAGTGTTGAATGTAATGATTAAGAAATAGGGAAAGTAGGACGAGAACGTATATTTTCACTATTTTTTAGTATGAAAATCAATGAAGGAGAGTTGGAAAAATATCCTTGTTTTTACGAAAAAATGTGCAGAAAGAAAGAAGATGAACATAGAGAACTGTAGGTGAGTTCAGTAGATCCACCGTTTAAAAGTAGTATGAATTGTGGGTTGATAGCTGTTACCCACCTATACAAATTCATCGGAAAGATGGAGAGAAAAAAGGTTTGTGTCAATTATAAAATTGGATAACAATGAAGAGAATTTTTATAGGAATATTGATGTCGGTGTGTGCATTCTCGATGAGTACCTTTGCTCAGGACTATTCGATGACGAGCCATAACACGATGCCGTTTGCATTGAATCCCTCTTTGGCAGGAGCAGCAAATTCCATCCGTTTTGGATTAAATTATAGACAGCACTGGCCAGCGTTGGATAATAAATTTCATACGTTACGTGCATCATACGATCAAAACTTTTACAAGCAGATGTGCTCTGCGGGTTTTGCCTACACCTATGATAATCAGGGTGGTGGATCCTATCAAGAACATGAGTTTGATTTGTTGTATTCACATACAATACGATTGAAGGAACATTATTTTATTCGTTTAGGAGTACAAGCTACTTTGTTTGCTTGTTTTTTGGGAGACAATTATGAGTTTGAGGATATGTACAATCCACATTATCGACGCGTAGAAAATCCGACGGCGGAAAATTTGTCAAATGATTCTCGTACATACGTAGATTTCTCTGCGGGAGGTTCGTTTGTGATTGAGAATGTGTTGACTGTTGGTGCTGCTGTATATCACATTGGAGAACCAAAGAATGGTTTCTTGGATAAGCAAGATAATGTATTGGAACGTAAATTAACGATTCATGCTAGTTATTTTAAAGATTTGCAGTCGCAAAATGGATTGTTCGGACGTGCGGATCTTTCTAATAATTATCTGTTTGCTAATGTTTATTACCAAATGCAGGAGCAATTCCAGAACTTTTATGCAGGAGTCGGACTCCTTTATAGTCCGTTGCTGATTGGCGCAGCATTTAAATCTGATTTGGTCGATTTACATACCCCATCTTTCATGGCAGGTTTGCAGTTTGGTAGCTTCCAATTTAGTTATGTATATGATTTGTTTACGTCGTATGCAAAAAAGAATGGATCGTGGTCTCATGAAATTAATTTAATCTATATTATACGTAAGCACGAAAAATATCCATGTCCTGTTGTATATTGGTAATCATTATTTGAAAAATTCTGTATCTTTGCAACCGATATGGATTTGAAGGACGATAATTTGGAAAAATATATTCTGGCTCACATTGACAGTGAGCCAGATTATTTAAAAAAATTAGTGCGAGACACCAATTTACACACATTGAAGCCTCGTATGCTGTCTGGTCATCTTCAGGGTAGAATGTTGAAAATGTTTTGTTCTATGATGTCCGCTAAACGAATCCTTGAAATCGGAACGTTTACGGGCTATTCTGCTTTGTGTATGGCTGAATCCTTACCAGATGATGGCGAATTGCATACGATAGAAATCAACGATGAATTAGAGGACTTCCTGCTTCAGATGTTTGATACTAACGGATTTTCATCGAAAATTCATCTGCATATTGGTGATGCAACTCAAATCATACCAACACTTGATGGCTTGTTTGACGTTGTTTTTATGGATGGTAACAAACGTCATTATGTGGATTATTATCAAGTAGTCTTTCCTAAGTTGCGAGAGGGTGGTCTGATTATTGCTGATAATACATTGTGGGATGGTCACGTGTTGGAGGATTCGAAAGATGCTCAAACTGTTGGAATCCAAAAATTTAATGACCTGATCATGACTGACGATCGCATTGAAAGAGTGATTGTCCCTGTGCGTGATGGTATGACTCTTATTAAGAAAAAAAATAATTAACGAAGTTATGAATAATATAAAGTTTTTCCCCTTGGTGATTGGTGCTATATTCCTTCTTTCTTATGCTTCATGCAAGAAGGAGGATGAGAATAAGACTGATAACATATTGGTTATACAACAGAATAAAGAAAAGGGTGAAGCCTATTTGAGAGATAAAAGTAAGGAGGAAAATGTGAAGACTGATCCTTCTGGATTGCTATATAGAGAGTTGGAGGCTTCTAAAGGAGCGAAACCAGGGCCAAAAGACACGGTCTTTTTCCATTATGATGGTTATATATTGAGCGGAAAACAATTTATTTCGGATAGTTCTCGTTCGGCTATGGAGGATGTGAATGAAGCTTTCCATATTGGACTTCGCCACATGAATGAAGGTTCAAAATACAGATTGTATGTTCCTTATTATTTGATGTATGGTTCATCCTCTAAAATTTTTGTTAATCGTACAGAAAAAGGAAATGATACAATTAAGGTGTTAGAATATTCCGCTTTATATTATGATATAAAATTGGATTCTATTACCTTTGTGGAGTAATTTCATTTTGAATAAAAAAAACAGGTGAATCCAATCCATTCGCCGTTAAGAAATAATATAAATTGTGGATTTGAACGTTCTTTGTTGAATCCACCTATGGTATAAGAAATAATAAAAATGGAAGATTTATGATTCTTCCTTAACAGTATAATTATTGTTGAAGATATGTTGACGTTAAAGGTTATCACCGAAAATCCGGAAGAAGTAATCCGCAAACTGGCAAGAAAGCATTTTGATGCGAAAGAGCCTATTTCAAAAGTGTTAGAATTAGATAAAGTCCGCAGAGCATCGCAATCTTCTTTGGACGCTGTATTGGCTGAAATCAACACCTTGTCGAAAAGTGTCGGACAGTTGATGAAAGAGGGTAAGAAAGATGAAGCTCAGAGTGTGAAAGAAAAAGTCGCTTCGCTGAAGGAGAAGACTACTGACTTGCAAACTTCAATGGATTCTTCACAAGAGGAAATCAACAAAATATTATATACAATTCCTAACATGCCTTATGATGATGTTCCTGATGGAAAGACTGCAGAAGACAATGAGGTGGTGAAGATGGGTAATGAAGTTCCTGCTTTGCCAGAAAACGCATTGCCTCACTGGGAATTGGCAAAAAAATATGACTTGATCGATTTTGAGTTGGGTGTTAAGATTACTGGTGCTGGTTTCCCTGTTTACAAAGGATGGGGTGCAAGATTGCAACGTGCCTTAATCAACTTTTTCCTTGATGAAGCTCGTGCGGCTGGTTATTTGGAAATCATGCCTCCAACTGTAGTGAATCAAGCTTCAGGTTATGGAACAGGTCAGTTGCCTGATAAAGAGGGCCAGATGTATCATTGCGAAGTGGATGATTTGTATTTGATCCCAACCGCTGAGGTTCCGGTTACTAATATTTATCGCGATGTTATCTTGGATGAAAAAGATCTTCCAATTAAGAATTGTGCGTATACACAATGCTTCCGTCGTGAGGCCGGTTCTTATGGAAAGGATGTTCGTGGATTGAACCGTTTGCATGAGTTCTCAAAAATTGAGATCGTACGCATCGATACACCAGAACACTCAAAAGAGTCTCACAAAGAGATGTTGGATCACGTAGAGGGATTGTTAAAGAAATTGGAACTTCCTTATCGTATTCTTCATCTTTGTGGTGGTGATATGAGCTTTACGGCTGCAACTTGTTATGATTTTGAAGTATTCTCTGCTGCACAAAAACGCTGGTTGGAGGTTTCGTCAGTTTCTAATTTCGATTCTTACCAAGCTAATCGTTTGAAATGTAGATTCAAAGGCGCAGATAAGAAGGCTCAGTTGTGTCACACCTTGAATGGTAGTGCATTGGCTTTGCCTAGAATCGTTGCTTCTCTATTGGAAAATAATCAAACACCAGATGGAATTAAGATTCCAAAAGTGTTGGTTCCTTATATGGGATGTGATATGATTCGTTAATACGATTAAGTAAAACATCATTAATTATAGCCAGACTCATGCAATTGCGTTGAGTCTGGTTTCTTTTTATCCAGATTGTCAGTCAATAATGCGGCTGAACAAAACAATGGCCTCTTTTAAATCTTAATAGGTGAGAAGCGTATGATTATTGGTTGTCTGACGAGTAACTTGTATCACCTTCTGCTGCTATTGAGAGAGGTTCTTCTTCTGCAAATGAATATTGGTTTTTCTTTAGTCTAAATCTGTCGAGGTAGGCCTCGTTTAGCCAGTAGGTAATCTCTTCCAATGTTTTTTGTCGTGTCTTGGGCTTAAGTTGGCATTCCCAAATGACCAGGGTGTTCCATCCTAATGCTTTTAATTCGTTTCGTACCTCTATATCACGTTCTTTGTTCCGCTTAAATTTGTTTTGCCAGAAGAGAGGGTTGGTTTGTGGCGTTTTACCTTGCAGACAGCTATGGCCATGCCAAAAACACCCATGTATGAATATGACCGTATGGTATTTTTTCAATACAATATCAGGTTTGCCTGGTAATGAGGCAACGTTTACCCTGTATCGAAATCCATTCGCATACAAGTATCGACGAACCAACAATTCGGGTTTCGTGTTTTTACTACGAATCCTGCTCATTGTCCAACTTCTTTTCTCTGGTGATATCGTATCCATAACAGGGTGCAAAAATAGATTTTACTCGAAATAAATCCAAAAAACAGATGACGTGAATTTGAAATACCTATCTAAATAATTTTTTTTGTTTTTTTGTGATTTGAAGTTTGAAATTAGTTATATTTGCATTATAACCAATATATGTTATTATGGATTCAGGAAATTTGATATATATAATCGCCTTTGTCATTATTATAGGTGTTAACATTATAAAAAACATCAAAAAGTTTAATGAAGAAAAGGAATTGGAACAACAGGAACGTCGGATGTCGGGCAGAACCAGAGATGTTATTTCTCAGTCTGATGACGAGACAGTTGTGATTGAACATAATCCATTGGATACTCTTCGAAAGAAGTTGGAAGATATCATTGAAAGTCAAAATTCACAACCAGTTGTAAAAGAGAATAAAACCTCCAAGAAGAAAAAACAGCAACCATCAACCGCTTTCTTGGCTACTGAGGAGGGTGCATCTGCTATTGTTGATGTACATAAAAGTAGTCGTGTGATGGCTCCAATTGAAGAAGAGAAAATAGCTCCGATAGAATTGAATCTAGATGATTCGGATGAGATTCGTCGTGCATTTATATATGCAGAGATATTTAATCGTAAATATTGATATTGTAGTCAAAGAAGAATATGAAAAAGTTAGTCGTTCTTACAGGAGCAGGCATTAGTGCGGAGAGTGGTATACGTACTTTTCGTGATTCTGATGGATTGTGGAATGAATATAGAGTGGAAGATGTTGCCACACCAGAAGGCTTCGAACGAAATCCTGAATTAGTCTTGAATTTTTACAATGACATGCGTAAAGAGCACCAATTGCATCAGCCTAATTACGGACATGTAGGGTTGAAAGAGTTGGAGGCAGATTTTGATGTGCGCATTGTCACACAAAATATAGATGATTTGCATGAGCGGGCTGGTAGCAAGAGTGTCTTGCATCTTCATGGAGAACTGATGAAGGTTCGCTCTGTTCGTAATCCTAATTTGGTGACTACATTAACGGATGATAATTGTGAGATTCATTTGGGTGATAAAGCTACAGATGGAGCTCAGTTGCGTCCTGATATCGTATGGTTTGGAGAGGCGGTTCCTAATTTTGAACCAGCTGTCGAATTGGCACAACAGGCGGATATATTCCTTATCGTGGGAACCTCTTTGAATGTATATCCTGCTGCTGGTCTGATTAATTATGTGCCTTACGAAACACCTATATACATTATCGATCCGAAACCTGTTCCAGTTCCGTCAACGAGAAAGATTACCATGATTCAAAAGGGTGCTTCAGAAGGAATGAAAGACTTTATCAAGATGGTGAAAGCATGAGAAAACTGGAAGTTACAGAGCTGAATCGTATCTCTACGGAAGATTTTAAAAAAGCAAAGAAACTACCTTTGGTGGTGGTTTTGGATAATGTAAGAAGTTTGTATAATGTGGGCTCCGTATTTCGTACGAGCGATGCATTTTTAGTTGAAAAGATTTGTCTGTGTGGTATCACCTCCACGCCTCCTAATCCTGAAATACATAAGACCGCATTGGGCGCTGAGTTTTCTATGGATTGGCAAGCGTATGCAACGGCTCAAGAGGCTGTGCGTGAACTGCAATCACAAGGATATTATGTATTCACCATTGAACAGGTGGAGGGTAGTATTATGTTGCCAGACCTTCAGTTGGATCCGAATAAGAAATATGCGGTTGTGTTGGGTAATGAAGTGAAAGGTGTTCAACAAGAGGTGGTAGATATGTCTGACGCATGTATTGAAATACCACAATATGGCACAAAACATTCTCTGAATGTGTCGGTCACTGCCGGCATCGTTGTTTGGAGCTTTTTTGAACAATTGAGGAGTTTGTGAGACTATGGAGAATAGGGAAAAAGCTATTGTTAAAGTGACATTGTTAGGAACGATTGTCAATTTGTTTTTAACCGTCATTAAATTGGTGTCTGGCGTAGTCGGACAGAGTGCTGCCATGGTGGCAGATGGAATACACTCATTGTCCGATTTGATCAGTGATGGCATTGTACTATGTTTTGTTCGTATCTCGTCGAAGAAGAATGATCGAAGTCATAGGTATGGACATGGAAAGTTTGAGACGTTAGCCACGTTGATTGTAAGTGTGATATTGCTTATTGTGGCAGTGAAACTTATGACGTCTGGTATCACATCGGTATGCCAGATTTTGGAAGGAGCAGAAACGCCACATCCAAGTTGGATCGCATTTGCAGTAGCAATCATATCTATTGTTTTTAAAGAGTTTTTGTATCAAATCACATGGCGTACAGGACGTAAGGAGGGAAGTCCGGTGGTGATGGCCAATGCATGGCATCATCGTACGGATGCTTTTTCGTCTATTGCTTCTGCAATCGGTATCGGTGGTGCAATCTTATTGGGAGAGAAGTGGACGTTGTTGGACCCGCTTGTAGGATGTGCAATAAGTATCTTTATTATAGTGGTGGCAGTAAAAATGGCTTTGCCTGCTCTTTCAGAATTGTTGGAGGCCTCGTTGCCTGAAGAGGAAGAGAAGAAGATAACGCAGATCATAGAGTCGGTAGAAGGAGTGGAAGATGTTCATGAGTTAAAGACGCGTCGGAATGGACCGCATGTTATTATCGATGTGCATGTTGTGATGGATCCACAAATCACGTTAGTTTGTGCGCACGATATCACCATTCAGGTGGAAGAAGCCTTACGGAAGAACTATGGACAGCTAACACAGATAAGCATACATGCAGAACCTTCTACGGATGCGTTGTAGAAGTGATTGATTGTGATTTTTATCCACGATTTTTTGTTTGAATACAAGTATGAAAAAGAAATATTTTTACATTATTCTTGTTGATACGCTCTTGTTGTTTTTCGGATTTTTGTATTTATATGGAAATCCTGATATAGATATAAAAGAATTAAATGAAAAAATCAAAGAGTATGAATATGTGGGAGCTTTCCAAGAAGATTATGCTGCAGTTATAAAGGATGGAAAAGTTGGATTTATTAATAAGTTAGGCGACTTGGTAATCCCAATGAAATGGGATGTCGATAAAAGTTATAATGTTAATAGATTAGATGCGAGTTATAAGTTTGTCAATGGTCGATGCTATATACCTCCTACAGAATATACAAATGCATACATCATAGACAAAAAAGGCAATGAGTTGTATTCTGGTCGATATATTCGTATTGATAAAACCAGAGATTTTGATGTTATGTATGTTTACAATCAATCTGGTCATAGTGTTTATTTTGTGCAAAAAGATGCAGTTAAAAAGATGGAGTTGTATGAAAACGAACAAGTTGTGGTCGGAAGAAATTGGAATTACTATGATTCTGATTCGTACAAGGATATCTATTTTTCATTGGAAAAACTGTGTTATGGGAACCTCGTAGGAAAGGAAACCTTGGAAACAAAGTATGGCTATATTGTTTCTTCATCTTCGAATTATAGTTTGGATGGCGTTGGCTTAATTACCCTATATAATATTAAGACAAATAAATATGGAATAGTTGATGAGAAAGGTAATGTTGTTGTACCGTTTCAGTATGATAATAATATATGCTTATGTTATGGCTTGTTGATAGAGACCATCTCCGTCAGTTACGATTCAGATATAGGTTTGCAAAAAATACCAGTATGTGTTAATGTTTACAAAGATGGACGTTTGTTGTACGAACATCTTCCATGTGCCTATAGTAACTGCTTTTCAATGGGATTTTTTTTGTTTCGTGCATATGATAATGATATGAATTTTAGTGAAGAAATAGGATGCGATGAAAGTGAAATCCCTGAGATAAATAATGTGACTAAAGAATTGGATATGAATGGAAAGGAAGTTTCTCGATTTCAATTTGGGAAAAATTATCTGCGTTTTGTTGATGGGAAATATTGGCAGTTGGAAGACGAAGGAGGACAACTTGTTTATCCGAATCAATTTGATATCGATGTTCGCTTTCGAAACACGGTTGTAATTAACGACCGTAAAACATACAAAAGTCATCTTCTTAATGATACAGGAGATACTATTCCACCTCAGTATGATAGTTATTTGAAAGCAGGAATTGTTAAAATGACTAATTTGCCCGATGTTAAATTTCTTTGTGAATACAAAAAAAGATTGAGCAAAAAGGACAATTATAACAATTGCCATTTTCGTATAATTGAAAAGTCTTATAAGAAACTAAATGTCGTTGGCTCTAATGGATTAGAACTCTTGCCATTTGATGTGGATGAGGTTAGTTACTTTTCTCAGGGTTTACTTCGGGTAAAATTGGGCAATCGTTATTTCTTCGTGGATGAAAAGGGAAATGGACTGATAGAAGATTAAGATAATTGTTTTCTGTTGATCCCCGCGTAGAGACGACCGTTCGTCTACAGGCCGTTCGTCTCTAAAAAAAATTATTGCTGTCCGTTAAAAAAGTTTTTGCAGAGACACCATTACTATAAATTAAAATTTAGCGTACATAAAGGAGTGTTCTTCGGACAGAAATCATACAAATCTTTACAAATCCGACAAATATGTTTACGAATGGACATGGTAGCAAAGAGATGCGCGGCCGTGCCTCTCTTACAATAATTGTCACTTCTCAACTTTTATCGGACAGCTATGAAAAAAATATAATTTACATTTTTTTTGTATATACCCACAAAAAAATAGGGGTTGTTTCATAAAAAATACCTATTTTTGCAAGGTGAACCCTAAAAAATAGGGGGTATGTAGAAAAAAACTGTAAAAATAAGGTTAGAATGGCAATAATGAGATTTAATGCACTGCGTGAGTTATCTCGCAGACGACCAAGAGAGATTGAAACACCCTCTGACAGATTGTCCGATTACTTTGCAATCAATGTATTTACGAAGGATAAAATGCGTGAGTATCTTTCCAAAGATGCTTTCAATGCTTTTATTGCTGCTGTGGAACAAGGAGTGTTGTTCGATCGAAACATAGCCGATCAGATTGCTACAGGAATGCGTAAATGGGCACGCGAAAGAGGTGCTACTCACTATACACACTGGTTTCAACCCTTGACGGATGGAACAGCCGAGAAACATGATGGTTTTATCGATTTTGATGAGAATGGAGATGTAATCGAACGCTTTTCAGGTAAATTGCTTGTTCAACAGGAACCTGATGCTTCATCATTCCCCAATGGTGGTATTCGTAACACCTTCGAAGCTCGTGGATATACAGCTTGGGATCTCTCTTCGCCAGCTTTCGTGGTCGGCTCTACTTTGTGTATCCCAACTATTTTCATCTCGTATACAGGAGAGGCGTTGGATTATAAAACCCCACTGTTGAAGGCTACTTCTGCTGTTGACAAGGCTGCTGTTGCAGTTTGCCAGTATTTCGATAAGAATGTTACGAAAGTAAATACCAACTTGGGTTGGGAACAAGAATATTTTTTGGTTGATTCGGCTCTTTACAATGCGCGCCCCGACCTCTGTATGACCGGTCGCACGTTGATGGGACATGCTTCGGCAAAAGATCAGCAGTTGGATGACCACTACTTCGGATCTATTCCAGAACGTGTAACTGCCTATATGCGTGATGTGGAGTTCGAAGCACACAAACTGGGTATTCCTTTGAAAACCCGTCATAATGAGGTGGCACCTAATCAATTTGAATTTGCTCCTATTTATGAAGAGGCGAATTTGGCGAATGACCACAATCAGTTGATGATGGATTTGATGAAGCGTATTGCTCGCAAACATCATTTTCAAGTCTTATTGCACGAAAAACCATTCGCAAGTGTGAATGGTTCAGGTAAACATAATAACTGGTCATTGACGACGGATACTGGTATCAATTTATTGTCACCAGCTAAAAATCCGAAGGGAAACATGCTTTTCCTTACGTTTTTAGTGAATGTCATGACTGCTGTTTATAAGCATCAGGATCTGTTGCGTGCCTCTATCATGAGTGCAGGTAACACCTATCGTTTGGGGGCTAACGAAGCACCTCCAGCTATTCTTTCTGTCTTTTTGGGACAGAATCTATCTTCCATGTTGGATAATCTAGCCAATCAGGTAGGAGATAGTAAGATGACTCCAGAGGAGAAGACAGCTTTGAAGTTGGGTATTGCACGTATTCCAGATATTATGTTGGATAATACAGACCGAAACCGTACCTCTCCGTTTGCCTTCACTGGAAATCGTTTTGAGTTCCGTGCAGTAGGTTCTTCTGCCAATTGTGCAGCATCCATTATTGCCTTAGACGCTGCAGTGGCACATCAGTTGAATGAGTTCAGAAAAGAGGTGGATGGCTTGATAGCAAAAGGAAAAGGTAAAGATGAGGCCATCTTCCAAGTTTTAAAGAAACTGATTGTAGAATCCAAGGCAGTACGTTTTGAAGGTGATGGCTATTCAGATGAGTGGAAGAAAGAGGCTGCTAAAAGAGGTTTGACTAATATCACCAGTGCGCCAGAAGCCATTGGAAAGTATTTAGATAAATCATCCAAAGAGGTTTTGATTGGAGAGAAGATATTTAACGAGATTGAGTTGCACGGACGTGTAGAGGTGGAGTATGAAAAGTTCTCTAAAAAGGTTCAGATTGAATCACGTACATTGGGTGATATCGCATTGAATCATATTGTACCAACGGCGGTAGCCTATCAAAACCGATTGATAGAGAATTTGTGTGGTTTGAAGCAACTCTTTTCAGAGGCAGAGTATGATGAATTGTCGGAGGATCGTAAGGATTTGATACGAGAAATTTCATTGCATGTGACTGCCATTAAGAAGCTATTGAAGAGAATGACGGAAGAGCGTAGAACAGCCAACACATCCAATACAGAAGAAGAGAAGGCGATTGTCTACGACAAGGTGGTTCGTCCGACGATGGAGGAAATCAGAACACATATTGATGCATTGGAATTGGTGATAGACGATGATATATGGCCATTGCCTAAATATCGAGAATTGTTATTCGCCAAATAAATGTTTGATGTAGAGACGGTGTGCACACCGTCTCTAACAATCAATAACAAAATAATATAACATGCAAAACACAATTCGTTTCATTTCCCTATTATGCTTCCTCCTCCTCTCCATGATGTGTATGGCGAAGAATACAGCAGCCCCGTTTAGGGTAGTGCGCGATAGTATTACGTATGAGTTAGATCCGAACACACGTACAGCAAAGTTAGTGGATGGAAAAAAGAGTGGATGTCGTGTAGTGGTTCCAAACGTAATCAAGGAAAGAAGACGAAAATATAAGGTGAATGAGATAGGAGATAGCGCTTTCATGGCAAATTCTTTATTGAAAACATTGATAGTCGGCGATAGTGTGAGGCGCATAGGTAATTATGCTTTTTATTATTGTGGCCAATTAGATTCAATTTGTTTTTCTGAAAAGACTAAAATCGATATTGTTTGTGAACATGCCTTGTCAGGTTGTTATAAATTGAAATCAATCTCCTTACCAAAAGATTTTTCGTCGATAGCTTATAGTGATTTCCAAGAAGAACTCCTATATCATTATGATTATAAAGGAACATATCCCGATTGGTTTTTGGATAACTTTAATTATGAATTTTCAGAGTTGGAACACACACAAATTGCTGATTCCATCAACTTTAAACTAGAGTGTCTCTCAGATAAAGAGGATGTTAGTTATTGCTATCCTCATGATTATCAATTTTTTTTTAGTCTATACTATTTGAAAGAACCCGAAGATAATGAACAAGACGAAAATATTAATATCATTATAATCGATTCATTGAACGTTAGTCTGTCTTTCGATGGTAGATATCCAACATTAGAAAAAAAATGGATAGGTAATATTAATGATACTACACAGGTCTTTATGATAAAAATGAATTATGATATCTATTTACCAATAACTAGGCCGAGGGATTCTTATGAAAATTTTACTGATTTATATTTCATAGCGGTGAGTGCCCATTCTTTAAAATTTATATGTAAACATTCATATACTTATGGACGTTCTCATGATACGAGAATAGAAGGAAGAAGTGGTGAGGAATATTATAGCGAAACTAAATGTAAATGTGTATGGAACATTTCAGATAAAATGATCAATGGGTTTTATGTGTTGAATATTATGGATGCTTATCAGAAAAGGTATTATGAACCTCATTATGATGAAAAGAATGGGGAAATAATTCCGGCTCCAGAATATCTAAAAGTAGAACGAAATGAATCCTTTACCTATCAAATCAGGTATGATGGTACAAAATTTGTGAAAGAAGAGATACAAAAGACCAAACGATAGAGACGCACGGCCGTGCGTCTCAACGTGTTATATACCCCCTTGAAAGACATATTCACTTGGGAAGAGGTGTTTCAAGTCAGTCGGTTGGGAGAAGAATCCGTAGACAGAGGATCCAGAGCCCGACATAGATGCATAAATAGCACCATTCTCGTATAGTTTATCTTTGATGGCTTTGACGGAAGGGTGTTGTGGAAAGACGCTATATTCGAAATCATTCACAATCGTATCTTTCCATTGTTCCATTGGTTGTTTGATGCGTTCGCATACAGGTATGGTTGTTTTTTGAGGCTTGATTAAGGAGTAAGCCTCTTTGGTGGAAATATGAACATCAGGTTTAACCAATACCATGAAGACCTGATTCAAGGAAAAGTCTATTTGCGTGAAGATATTTCCAATGCCAGTTGCGAATACCGGTTTGTTTTGAATGAAAAACGGACAATCTGCACCTAATTTAGAAGCATAATTCTCTAATGCTTCGGTAGATAATTGGAGGGAGAACATTTCGTTGAGCATTTTAAGTGTGAAGGCAGCGTCAGATGAGCCACCACCCAAGCCAGCACCAAAAGGGATTTTCTTTTCCAAATAGATGTCTACCGCTGGAATAGAATAGTCGGCAGCAAGTAGTCGATAAGCTTTCATAATGAGGTTATCTTCAGAATTGCCATCAATGGAAATGCCAGAAAGATGTAGACGAGTTTCTTGGTTCGAAGATTCTACGATTTCAAGTATGTCTTTGATGGGGATAGGGTAGAAGAAACTTTCCAGATTATGATAATTATCGGGTCTTTTTTCAGTGATATTTAGTCCAATATTAATTTTCGCATTAGGGAATGAAATCATAATTTTGTTTTAATACATTGAAAATGAATATTTTGCAAATTTTTGAATCAATTCTTTGGAGGAAAAAAAGAAGAATATCATCGAAAATTTGAGCAAAAATAAATAAATAATTCTTCATATGTGAGAAGCTGGAAGAATAAAATTGTTGTCAAAAGATATGATTTTAAAAATTAAATTTCTATATTTGGGAAATATTTACTAAATCTTGGAATTTGATCATAGAAGTAGAAAGGTATTATGGAGGATACGTTAGTAACGGTAGCGATACATACATACGAGAAGGCTCAGATATTGCGGTCTGTGCTTGAGATCCATGGTATTGATGTTTTTATGCAGAATGTTAATCCATTGCTTCCAGCGATGTCGTTAGGGGTTCGGGTTCGTATTCGTCAAAGTGATTTAGATAAAGCGTTGAACATTATAGAGAATATGAAGAATGAGGATGCGGTATCGCAAGCCTTGAATGAAGAGAGGGTTTTGTTGATGCCTGTTGATTTTTCAGATTATTCGATAAAGATATGTGAATTTGGTTTTAGAGTTGCTTCTACATTAGGGTTGAAAGCGATTTTGTTTCATACATATACGGTAGCGAAGACAGTGATGGCTACGATAGGAGATGCGTATGCGACAAAGAAGGATGATGAGAATAAGAAGCAAGCAGAGAAGGAGTCGTCCGAGAAGATGAATCACTTGCGAGAGATGATTAATAATCGGATAACGATGGGAGAGATGCCGAATGTTGAGTATATGTGTGTGATTAGAGAGGGCATACCAGAGGAACAGATATTGGAGTATTCAGATTTGGTACATCCTTTAGCGATAATGATGGGAACAAGAGGATGTAGTCAGAAGGATCTGGATATGATAGGAAGTGTTACTGCAGAGGTGATGGAGAGGGCCAATGTTCCAGTATTTACGATACCGGAGAACACCCATTTCATTACGTTTGATAATGTGAAGCAGATAGCATGTTCGACTAATTTTGATGATGAAGATTTAAAATATTACGAAGATTTTTTAAAGCTAATATGTAAGATGGCGTCATCGGATGTGATGGTTCATTTCATACATTATGATTCGAACGAGGATCCGTGGGCAGATGTGAAACTAAGAGGCTTGAAGGATTATTTTTCTGAGCAATTTCCGACAATCAAAATGAGTTCTCATTTGTTGAAGGGTCCGGATTTGTTGACGGCCTATGATGAATATATAAGAACTAATGAAGTGGATGTCATCTCGTTGACCACCCACAGGAGGAGTTTGTTGACGAGAATGTTTAATCCAAGTATGGCGAGAAAGATAGTCTTTCATACGAATACACCGATGTTGGTGTTCCATGCTAGCTAAGGTATGATATTGAATTTTGAGTGATGAGAAATAAGATGATTTTGTTCGTTTCTGCAGCAGTGGTGTGTATGTTTTTGAATTGTACGAATGCTGAAGAAAAGAAATATCCAGTAAAAGTGTTTGCGGATTCGTTGATGCAGTATAATTTTGCACCACAGATGCCAGATTCTTTTACTATTTTTGGAGAGACGGTTGATTTAACCAACTATTATATGCGGGAGAGATTTGATCGAGAACTGACGAGTTTCAGTTATTGGCATTCTCAGATGTTTCTGATTATAAAACGTGCGAATAAGTTTTTCCCCATTATAGAGCCCATCCTCGCGCGAGAGGGTGTTCCTGATGATTTCAAATATCTAGCATTGATAGAGAGCAATTTGGATCAGAGGGCATTGTCACCAGCCAAGGCTGCTGGTATTTGGCAGATTTTAGCGACGACAGGTCAGGAGAGTGGTTTGATTGTGAATGATGATGTGGATGAGCGTTACAATCTTGAGAAGGCGACCGTCATTGCGTGCCAATATTTGAAACGTACGTATGAGTTGACGCAAAGCTGGTCGTTGGCGGCTGCATCCTATAATTCTGGTAGAGCAAGAGTCTTGAAACAGATGGAGGTGCAACAAACTAACAACTATTTTGACATGCTTTTTGGCGAAGAAACCAACCGCTATGTCTTTCGAATTATGATGGCGAAATTTGTGATGGAAAATCCTCAGCAATTTGGCTTTATGCTTAAAAAAGAGGATTTGTATTATATGGTGGAGTCGGATGTCGTTAAGGTTGATTCAACCATCGAGAATTTGACGGATTTTGCAAAAGGTTATGGTATCTCATACCAGTTGCTCAAAGATGCCAATCCTTGGTTGCGTACGAATAAATTGACGAATAAAAACCAAACAGAGTTCTTTATTCGTATTCCAAAAAAAGAGGACCTGCACTTCTCTAAAGATAGAATAAAGGTCCATAATAAAAATTGGATTATAAATCCTTAATGTTGACTGTAATTATATTATGAATACGATTATTAGATATTTAGTTCTATTGGGACTGTTGTTGGGAGTGACTTCAGTCTCTGCTCAGAATGCGAACTTCCGTTCCTTCCGAGAAACAAAAGGTATGGTGACTTCTAAGTCCAAAGATGTCTATGTGTGGGGCCCTTGGGAACAAAGTTCCACCATTTTTGCTATGAACTTTACGCAAAAATCAATTATCGTTAAGGATCAATTGAACAACAAGGAGACTAAGTATGCTATCTATGACAAGCAGCAAAAATGGACATCGAAAAAGGATTATAAGTACATTAACTTCGAATGTATGGAGTCCTCTACTCTTAATAAGTATTATATTCGTTTGTACGAATATGACTCAGGAGAGTATCGTATAACTATCATGTCTCCTACCAATGCTACTCGTTATTCTGTTGTTTATATGAAAGACGACGAGATGGAGCAGATTAAGTTTGAAGATACAGAAGAGTAATATTGTCTTAAAACTCATATATGGAGGGAATGGGAATAAGGATTAATACCTTGTTTCCCTTCTTTCCCTTTTGACGTTTTTAATGTAGCTGATTTGTTTTTTGATAGAATTCCTTGAAATTCTTTTTTGTCGATTATGGAAATAAATAAAGATAAAATTGTTGCTGTTGTAAAAAAAGTAGTTACCAACAAGTATTTGCTGACATGTATTGTGGCAGTTCTCTGGTTCTTGCTTTTCGACTCTCATACGTTGGTGGATTACTATCAGTTGTCCATCACCCAAAATCGTATTGAAAGAGAAATAGCTTACTATAAAGAACTTAGCATTGATAGCCAAGAGAAGATGCATCAGTTGGAATCTGATATGTCAAGCTTGGAAAAATTCGCTCGTGAACAATTCTTGATGAAAAGAGCGGATGAAGAGATTTTCTTGTTTGAAGAATAAAATAAAACGACATATAACTTATAATTCAATAGTGCATGAATTATAATGAAACGGTCTTACCGAAGTAAAATGGGTAAATCTTAAACACAACCCTTTATTGAACCAATCTATATTTCAATGCTTAGTCCGTCATAAGCTAAATAGATATTGGGTGGCAGAACCTTTTGAGTCTGTTCATGTAAACCTGCAGAGTGACTCATGTGAATGAAATAGGTTCTTTTCGGATTTAATCTCTTGGAGATTGCTATAGCCTCGTCTATACTGGCATGCGAGAAATGTTCCTCCCATCGTAGAGCATCCATTACCAATACATCCAATCCTTTTAGCTTCTCTAATTGATCCTCGTCGATACTCTTATAATCTGTTATGTATGCAAAATTTTTAATTCTATATCCGAATGCGGGTAATTTGTAATGCCAAATCAGAATAGGGGTGATGGTGATCCCATCTATGTCGAACGGTTCTTGTGTGATTACATGAGTCTCTAATTGAGGTATCCCTTTGTAGTCGTTGTTAAAACAATAGGAAAACACTTTGTGAATGGCATCTATCGTCTCTTGGTTAGAATAGATTCGGACGTTTCCATAGGGACGCAAATCATCCAATCCCAACACATGATCCATGTGCTTATGCGTTAGTAATACGGCATCTACCTTTTGTAATCCAACATTCAACGCTTGTTGACGAAAATCGGGTCCGCAATCTAACAATATGTTTTTCCCATTTACCTCTAACAAGGAAGAACAACGAAGTCTCTTGTCTTTGGGGTCTTTCGACATGCATGTCTCACAATTGCAAGTCATATATGGAACGCCAGTGGAAGTGCCTGTGCCTAAAAATGTTAATTTCATATACCTTCTGTCATTTTATTTCGTTCGCGGAACTTTTTATTTCTTTCTCTCGTACAATGAACTAAGAACCGAGTTGGGATAATAATGTTGTAAAATCTCTTTGTAATTATAACCTTCATTTGCCATGACGGCAGCTCCAATCTGACAGAGTCCGACGCCATGTCCCCAACCAGCTCCCTTCAATTGAAAATGAGTGGTGTTGTTTCGAATCTCTTTTCTGACGATGAATGCAGAACTATAGAGATGACTATGAGATAATATTTTCCGTATTTCAAGCTCTTTTCCTATGATCATTGTCTTTTTTTCTCCAACAATCTTCAGTTCAATGATTCGTCCGGATGCTCCTCGTTTGATAGGTATGAGGTCTTGTATTATGCCAAAATCAATGCCAGTCTTTTCTGTTATCAGTTGAGTAAGTTCCTCTTGCGAGTATTCAACCACCCAACGATAGAAATCGGGAGTCTCTTGATCATAGTTGTTCAATACTTGGGATAATATCTTTTTGTCTTTTGTATTGCAATATGCGATGGGTTCAGTCTCAATCCATTCTTCTGCTTGTTTTTCGTTGGTAAGGTCTGGCAGTTGTGTGTTTTTATTGTCGGCAATGGATATGAGATAAGGGTGGTGTACCTCTTCCCAACAGTTTTCAAACAATTCCGTGGCACCACCGCAAGCTTTGTAAAAACGAGCGTCGCATATCTTATCATCGTATGTTAGAACCTGACCATAGGTGGCTTGAATAGCCTCTTGAACGGCTAATGTGCCAGATTTTGTGATACCCTGGTAACGCTGACAGTGGTCGTCGGCACAAACATCGAAAAGCGTATGATCTTGGTGGTCGTACCATCGGATGATTTTATCCTCGCTAATAGTCATCTCGTCTGCGGAACTGGTCGTTTTCTTTCCTTCCAGTTTGTTTAACAACCAACTTCTGGAAATGACTGCATGCGCTTTTAGCAACTCTAATGAAGAGGTGGCACTCATTTCAGAAGAGATGACACTGGTTAAGTATTTCTCCACATGGATTATGTTGATGGCTTGGATTTTGTTGTCGATGATGACAAATTTTAAATCGCCGTTAAATCGTTGGTTTTCTTTTCTTTCCCAGTGAAATTGTATGCCAATTGTCACGTCCATCAGTTCAAAACTGTTCAACTCTTCTTTAGCGATGAAAGATAGGGAGGAGTAAGATTTTCCATGAAACATGATTTCTCCATTCGAGATCTCAATTTCTTGGGGACCTGTCACCTCTGTTCCATTCTCTATCATGAAAGTTCCGTAGAGATTGAATTTAATCTTTTCTTGCAAAAGAATGCCGACATGGATGGTTGGAGCCGCTGTATATTGTTTCATCTTATTAAATTGTTTCTGTAAAGATAGAAATTTTGGGGCTTCTCTCAAATAATTATTGTAAATTTTTTAACTTCTTTATGATTTCAAATACTCAGGTAGATTTGTTTATTTATCAATTTCTATTTAGGCGAATTTATAGAATCCGCCGTTAGATTAAAATTTTTTCTGAAAAGGTTGATTTGAAGTTCGATTTCAGCTTGATTATTCAATACTATGTATTATTTTTGCATAAGAAAAAAGGATGTTAGAAGAGTCCTTGATAATATGTTTGATAATAATAAATTTAAAGAGAAGGTATGCTTCTCAAGACAAAATGAAAATTAAGAGTTGTTTGTTTTTCTTTGTGCCATTTATTTTGATGGGATGTGTAAATGGCGAATCCTCTAAGAAACCGTTGAATGAAGAGGTAGTTGTAACGGATACGGTGGAGAAGATCACATATGATACCACCTGTGTTCGGCAAGATAGTGCAGTTCCATTACAGAAAGATTCGACGAGACGTGTTGTGTCGAAAATCACGCGTCCTGCGCCAATACAAAGAGGATCGTTGCTGATTCCTCAAGTAAAGGTGAAGGGAATCTATGTGACAGGTCCGACGGCAGGTACGAAACGTATGAAAGAGATGGTGGAACTAGTGACATCCACAGAGATGAATACAATCGTATTGGACATAAAAAATGATGGAGGAGACCTCACATATAAGATTCAAGACACTATGGCACAAAAAGTGGGTGCATGTAAGCGATATGTGCGTGATATGCCTGCATTGCTGAAAGAATTGCATGATCAAGGCATATATGTGATAGGAAGAATCGTCTGTTTTAAGGATCCTTATTTAGCCAAGTATGACAAAGATTTGGCTCTCTGTAAGCCAGATGGAACTTCTGTAACAGATGGTAAAGGGTTGCCTTGGGTGAATCCTTATAAGGAAAAGGTTTGGGATTATATCTGTAGTATAGCCGAACAAGCCACTAAAGATGGATTTGATGAGATACAGTTTGATTATGTTCGTTTCCCGATAGGAACCGACGCAAATAAAGCTGATTATGGGGTTGACCTAGCTACATACAGTAAAGAACAGTGTCTGTCTGATTTCTTTGCCTATGTACAAAAGAGATTGCATGCTAAGGGAATCGTATACGGAGCAGATTTGTTTGGAACCGTGATTGGCAGTGACATTGATCGAGGTCGTACCGGACAGAACTATGCAGAATTAGCAACGATGACGGATGCCCTCTGTCCGATGATTTACCCATCGCATTATGGAAAGAAAACTTTCGGCATACCCGTGCCCGATGCAAATCCATATCAAACGATATATAAAGCATGTCTTTTGTCGAAGGAACAATTAAAGATGGCAGATTCAACCGCGATTGCAGTTGTGCGACCATGGTTGCAATGCTTCTCTGCACCGTGGGTGGAGGGACATATCTCTTATGGAAGTAAGCAGATAAAAGACCAGATTCAAGCCGTTTACGATGCAGGATATGATGAATGGATTTTGTGGAATGCATCCAATCACTATTCACAAGTGAAAGCAGCCCTTTCTAACGAACCGGTGAAGTCGGTAGTGCCAGTAAAAAAGGATACAGCCAAGAAGGTGGATACATTGGTACAAAAGATCAAAACTGAGAAGGATACTATTGTAACAAAAGAGAAAGATACAGTCAATAAAGAAAAGAGAGATACACTTGTGCCATAATGAGAAGAACTGAGAGGGTAGAGTAGAAGGCTCCATCCTAAATTAATTTGGCAAATTGTGGAAATACTCGTAAATTTGTAGACTAAAATTTTAGAATATGAATAGAGAAGAGTTGTTTGAAAACATCAAACGCAAGCAGTCTTTTTTGTGTGTGGGATTGGATACGGATGTTAACAAGATTCCAGAGTTCCTTTTCGACCGTGATGGTGATGATTTAGATCCCATTTTTGAGTTTAATAAAAACATCATAGACGCTACAGCCGATTTGTGTGTAGCATATAAGCCTAACGTTGCTTTTTATGAGAGTCTGGGCTTACAAGGATGGGATGTTTTAGAAAGAACCGTAGATTACATTCGTAAAAATTACCCTGATCAATTTATTATTGCAGATGCAAAGCGTGGAGACATAGGTAACACGTCTGCCATGTATGCACGAACATTCTTCGGAGCGTTGGATGTCGATTCAGTTACAGTGGCACCATACATGGGTGAAGATTCAGTATCTCCATTCCTAACGGATGATTACAAAGGAAAGTGGGTGACATTGCTTGCATTAACATCCAATAAAGGCGCATTTGATTTTCAGTTTATGGAAGACAAGGAGAGTGGGGAGCGGCTATTTGAAAAAGTATTAAAAACTTCGTTAAAATGGGGTAATGAAGATAACATGATGTATGTGGTGGGAGCCACAAAGGCTGAGATGTTGTCAGACATTCGTAAGATTATCCCTAATCACTTCTTGTTGGTGCCAGGAATTGGTGCACAAGGAGGAAGTTTAGCGGAAGTTGTGAAGTATGGTATGAATAGCCAATGTGGATTGTTGGTGAATTCATCGAGAGCTATTTTGTATGCTTCTAATGGAGAAGATTATGCAAAGGCTGCTCGTGCAGAAGCTCAAAAAGTACAACAACAGATGTCAGGTTTTTTAAAGAACTTATAAGAGAGTTCTGTAGATTCACCGTTTAAACAAAAAGACGTCTTTGTATTAATGTACAATAAGATAAAAATAGTCAATGATCCGGTTCATGGATTCATTACCATTCCGAGTGAGTTGCATTATGATTTGATACAGCATCCGTATTTTCAGCGGTTAAATCGAATCAAGCAATTGGGAATGAGTTACATGGTATATCCAGGAGCTCAACATACCCGATTTCAACATTCATTAGGTGCTATGCACTTGATGGAGGAGACCATCGCTCAGCTACGTTCCAAAGGAAATGAGATAACAGAAGAAGAGTCTAATGCCGTTTTAGCTGCGATTCTTTTGCATGATATCGGTCATGCACCATTCTCTCATGTTTTGGAGAGTACCATTACGCAGGGAATCTCGCATGAAGAGATATCGTTGTTGATGATGCAACAGATCAACAAAGAGATGGGCGGTGCGTTGGATCTGGCTTTACAAATCTTTCAGAATAAATATCAGAAGAGGTTCCTTCATCAACTGGTTTCCAGTCAGTTGGATATGGACCGATTGGATTATTTAATACGCGACAGTTTCTTCACGGGAGTAGTGGAAGGAGCTGTTGGTGCGGCTCGAATCATCAAGATGCTGAATGTGTGTGATGATGAGTTGGTGGTTGAGTCGAAGGGCGTGTACTCCATTGAAAAGTTCCTAATTGCACGACGTATGATGTATTGGCAGGTATACCTGCATAAGACATCCGTTTCGGCAGAGCAAGTGTTGATCAAGACATTGGAACGTGCGAAGGAGTTGGCAAGAACAGGTAAGTCGCTTTTTGCAGCGCCACAGTTTGATTATTTTCTAAAACAAGATGTGACCAAAGAGGACTTCTTTCAGAAGAGTGAACCATTGAAATATTATGCACTGTTTGATGATTCAGACATCATGAGTGCTATTAAAGTGTGGACGATGAGTGATGATAAGGTGTTGTCTCTTCTGTGTAGAAATCTGATGGATAGACGTCTGTTCAAAATGGAGGTGAGGGAGCATAAACCGCTGAAGCAAGAAGAAACCGAGTTGGCGAAGAAATTTGCGAAAGCGTTGAACGTGTCGGAAAAAGAGGCACGTTATCTGGTGACGTTGCATCCCGTTTCAGCATACACATATCGTCCAAAATCTGATAGAATCAAGGTTTTGTACGGAAATGGAGAGTTGAAAGACATATCAGATGCCTCTGATATTTTGAATTTAACGCTATTGAGTAAACACGAAAAGAAGTATTATTTTGGATATGTCAGGGACAAGGATTTGATCTGAGAAATTCCATTTTCAGGCATGAAAGTGAATTTTAAGTTAAAATTTCTGAAAACAAAGTTTTCTTGCTCACTGATTTTCCTTATTTTTGTATAAAAATTTTTTTATGGAGTTTTCAGCGCAACAAATAGCCGATTACCTAAAAGGTAAGGTGGTTGGAAATCCAGAAATTAAGGTTTCTAATTTTTCCAAAATTGAGGTGGGTGAACCTGGAACGCTAACGTTCTTGTCCAACCCTAAGTACACGGATTATATTTATACAACAAAGGCAAGTGTTGTTTTAGTCAATGATGATTTTGAACCCACAAAAGAGGTTCAGGCTACATTGATCAAGGTGGCTAATTCGTATGATGCGTTAGCCTCTTTGTTGACATTGGTGGATAGTGTGAAGCCAAAGAAGAGTGGCGTTTCATCGTTGGCATGTATATCAGAGAAAGCTACGATAGGGGAGAATCCTTATATCGGAGCATATTCTGTTATCGAGGCAGGAGCCAAGATAGGAAATAATGTACAGATTTATCCACAGGTTTACGTAGGTGATAATGTACAGATTGGAGATAATGTGATATTATATCCAGGTGTGAAAATCTACAAAGAATGTGTCGTTGGAAACAATTGTATAATCCATGCTGGAGCAGTGATTGGTGCAGATGGATTTGGCTTTGCACCTACAGAAGATGGACGATATGACAAGATTCCTCAAATTGGTATTGTGCGTATCATGGATGATGTCGAGGTGGGAGCTAATACGACGATAGATCGTTCTACTATGGGAGCCACTGTTATCGGACAAGGAGTTAAACTCGATAATTTGGTACAGATTGCACATAATGTGGAGGTTGGAGATAACACTGTGATGGCAGCTTTGACAGGTGTGGCAGGATCTTCAAAGATTGGAAAACACTGTATGTTCGGAGGACAAGCAGGTGTTGTTGGACACCTATCCATTGCAGATAATTCAGTGATGGGAGCACGTTGTGCCGTTACAAACAACATCAAAACACCTAACGGATTTTATCATGGATATCCACACATGGATGCACATCAGTATCAAAAAGCAATCGCATGCTTCAGAAACTTCCCTTCCTTCCGTCGTGATTTGATGGATTTGCAAAAACAAGTAAAAGAGTTAGAAGAAAAATTAAACAATATAAAATAACCTAATATGCCTAAACAGAAAACACTTAAAGGATCTTTCTCGCTCACCGGTAAGGGGTTACATACCGGTCTGAACGTGACTGTAACGTTTAATCCAGCGCCTGTTAATACTGGATACAAATTTCAACGCATAGATTTAGAGGGGCAACCAATTATTGATGCAGTTGCAGAAAATGTCGTTGAGACTTCTCGAGGCACTGTTATTGCCAAAGGAGATGTGAAAGTAGGTACGATTGAACATGCAATGGCTGCATTGTATGCTTATGAAATTGATAACTGTATCATCCAAGTGGATCAGCCAGAAGTGCCTATTTTAGATGGCAGTTCATTGCTGTTTGTCAATGAGATTGAAAAGGTTGGCATAGAGGAACAAAATTATGACAAGGAGTATTTCGTTGTTAATAAGAAATTAGAATATAAGGATCCAGATGGAGGATCATCCATTGTAATCTTACCAAGTGACGAATTTAGTGTTATTGTGCATGTTGATTATCCTTCATGTGTATTGTCGAATCAGTTTGCAACATTAGATTCATTGTCAGATTTTCCAAAGGAGATAGCTGGATGTCGTACGTTTGTTTTCGTTCGTGAGATTGAAGCTCTGCTTAAGAATAATTTGATTAAGGGCGGAGATTTGGATAATGCCATTGTTATCTATGACAAACCGATGGAGCAAAACGAGATCGATGGTTTGACAGATTTGATTGGTATGCCACACATTCAAGTATCACAGTTAGGATATTTGCAACGCAAACCATTGATGTTTGAAAACGAACCAGCAAGACATAAGTTGTTGGATGTTATAGGTGATTTGGCTTTGATTGGTAAGCCTATTAAAGGACAGGTGATAGCAACATGTCCAGGACACAAGGTAAATACAGAATTTTCAAAGAAACTATTTAAAACATTAAAGAGACAGGAGATACTTTTCCCTGAATATGATCCGTCAAAGGAGCCTTTAATGGACATTAATCGAATCAAGGAGTTGTTGCCACATCGTTGGCCATTCTTATTGATAGATAAGATTATTGATTTGAAGGAGCGTGGTGTTGTCGGTGTGAAGAATGTGACAGGAAATGAGACATTCTTCTGTGGACATTTCCCAGGAGAGCCTATTATGCCAGGTGTTTTGTTGGTAGAGGCGATGGCTCAGACGGGAGGTATTCTAGTGTTAAGTCGACTAGATGACCCTCAGAATTATTCCACCTATTTCTTGAAGATAGATAATGTTAAGTTTAGAAATAAGGTGAAGCCGGGAGATACGGTCATCTTTAAGTTGGACTTGCTTACAGATATAAGAAGAGGCTGTGCCTATATGAAGGGTTATGCCATAGTTGCCGACAAGATAGTGGCAGAGGCAGAATTCCTTGCACAGGTCAGTAAAAATAAATAATTGTTATGGTACAAGAAATGTCTTTTATCCATCCCGAAGCGAAAATAGGGGCCAATGTTGAGATTGGTCCGTTCGTTTACATTGATAAGAATGTAGAAATAGGAGATGGATGTTTAATTATGGCGCACGCCACTATTTTAAGTGGTGCCAGAATTGGTAAGAATGTGCGTGTATTTCCGAATGCGGTAATATCGGCTATTCCCCAAGATTTGAAATTCAGAGGGGAAGAAACGACAGCTGTAGTTGGTGATAACACAACAGTGCGTGAATGTGTCACGATTAACAGAGGTACGGCATCCAAAGGAACTACAATTGTAGGTTCCAATTGTTTATTAATGGCTTATTCTCATATTGCACATGATTGTAAGTTGGGCAATAATATTATAATAGGTAATGCTACTCAGATTGCAGGCGAGGTGGTTATTGATGATTGGGCTATTCTTTCAGGAGGAATCTTGATTCATCAATTCTCTCGTATTGGAGCGCATGTGATTGTGCAGGGTGGCTCTCGCGTGGGTAAGGATGTGCCTCCGTATGTGACGGCAGGAAGAGACCCATTGAATTATGTGGGGTTGAATATTGTCGGACTACGTCGACGCGGATTTACAAGCGAGCAAATAGATCGTATTCAGAGTATTTATCGTTATGTATATCAGTCTGAATTGAATACGACACAAGCAATAGAAAAAATTACTTCGGAGGTGGAGGATTCTGATGAAAAAAGTATAATTGTTGATTTTATAAAATCTTCACAAAGGGGTATAATCAGAGGCTAATTCGAGTAATTTACAATTAAATAAATATTTATGTCTGAGGTGATTAGAATTAAAAAAGGTCTAGACATCAATTTGAAAGGAAAAGCTCAGGAAGTTTCTGCGAAAGCAGAAGCTTCTGACTTGTTTTCAGTCAGACCTGATGATTTTCACGGCATAAAACCCAAAGTGGTTGTCCATGAGGGAGATGCAGTGAAGGTCGGGACCGTTTTGTTTTATAGCAAAACGAACCCAGAATTAAAATTCGTTTCTCCTGTCAGCGGTGAGGTTCTCGCTGTGAACAGAGGAGACAAACGAAAGGTACTAGACATTCGTTTGAAATCAGATCGTCAGTTCACTTCTGAATCATTTCCAAAGGGTCGTCCTTCTGAAATGACATCAGAGAATGTGAAAGAGACATTGTTGAATGCAGGTTTCTTTGCCTTCATAAAACAACGTCCGTATGATGTAATCGCAGATCCAAATGACTGTCCGAAGGCAATCTTTATCTCTGGATTTGATTCCGCTCCATTGGCACCTAATTACGAATACCTTTTGGTAGGTCGTGAAGAGGATTTCCAATTGGGAATTGATGCGTTGGCCAAATTGACCAAAGGTAAGATTCACGTGGGTATCAATGCTGAGGTTTCATCTAATTTGTATACACATACGAAGGGTATTGAAATCCATCAGTTCTTAGGTCCTCACCCTGCAGGTAATGTTGGTGTACAGATTCATCACATTGACCCAATCAATAAGGGCGATATCGTATGGACTATCAACGCGTTGGATGTAGCTATGATTGGTGCTGCATTTAAGACGGGTCAGATCAGTTTTGCTCGCTCAATTGTATTGAATGGTGCAAGTGTTAAGAATCCTGCTTATTACAAGATGACTGTAGGTGAATGTATCAGTAACATTGTAGCTAACAACATCGTAGGTGACAATGTACGTTACATTAGTGGTAATCCATTGACGGGAACACAAATCCCAGCAGATGGATTCTTGGGCGCTTTTGATGCTCAAATCACAGTTATTCCTGAGGGTGACAAGAATGATGAAATGTTGGGTTGGATCATGCCTCGTTTGAATAAGTTCAGTGTCAGTCGTTCTTACTTCTCATGGTTACTTGGACGTAAGAAAGAGTATAATATAGATACCAATTTGAATGGAGGTCAGCGTGCTTTCATCATGTCTGGTGAGTATGATAAGGTATTCCCAATGGACATCTATCCAGAGTTCTTGGTAAAGGCTATCATTGCAAAAGACATTGATAAGATGGAGCAATTGGGTATCTATGAAGTGGCACCAGAGGATTTTGCTTTGTGTGAATTCGTATGTACTTCAAAGATTGAGACACAACGTATTGTGCGTGAAGGATTAGACTATCTGCGCAAGGAGTTGGCTTAATGAATGTGTAACAAATTAAAATGAAATAAAATTGAAAGCGTTAAGAAATTTTCTCGACAAAGTGAAGCCGTCATTTGAAGAGGGCGGTAAACTTCACGCTTTTCGCTCTGTTTTCGACGGATTTGAGACTTTCTTGTTCGTTCCGAATACAGTTGCGAAACGAGGAAGCCACATTCATGACTGCATCGACTCTAAACGTGCGATGTCTATGGTTGTGATTGCGTTATTACCAGCACTTTTGTTTGGTATGTATAACGTAGGTTTCCAGCATTATTTAGTACATGGGGAAGAAGCCTCTTTCTTGGCTACTTTCTTCTATGGTTTCTTGGCTGTATTGCCAAAGATCGTAGTTTCCTATGTGGTTGGTTTGGGTATCGAGTTTGTTGTAGCTCAATGGAGAGGCGAGGAGATTCAAGAGGGATTCTTGGTTTCCGGTATGTTGATTCCGTTGATTGTTCCTGTTGAATGTCCGTTGTGGATTTTAGCAATTGCAACAGCTTTCGCTGTTATCTTTGCTAAGGAGGTCTTTGGTGGAACAGGTTACAACATCTTCAATGTAGCGTTGATTACGCGTGCATTCTTGTTCTTTGCATATCCATCTAAAATGTCAGGTGAGTCTGTTTGGATTTCACAAGACCCTATCTGTGGTTTAGGTAGTACAAATGCATTGGTTGATGGCTTTACGGGTGCTACTCCGTTGGGTCAAGCTACTGCTACTACTCAGTTGACAGATGCAATTGGTTCTGGTATCTCTCCAATGGATATGATCTTAGGTTTCTATCCAGGTTCAATCGGCGAGACTAGTGTTATCGCTATTGGAATTGGTGCAATCATCTTGTTATGGACAGGTATTGCAAGTTGGAAGATTATGTTCTCTGTTTTCGCCGGCGGTATATGCACAGCATTGTTGTTTAATGCAGTCGGAGCTAATGAGGTGATGAACTTGCCTTGGTACGAGCATATCTTCTTAGGTGGTTTCTGCTTTGGTGCTGTCTTTATGGCTACCGATCCAGTTACTGCTCCAAGAACAGAATGTGGAAAATATATCTATGGATTTATGATTGGATTTGTTGCAATTGTAGTACGTTGCTTGAACCCAGGTTATCCAGAAGGTATGATGTTGGCTATCTTGTTAATGAACGTATTTGCTGCATTGATCGACTATTGTTTCGTACAGCATAACATTAAGAAGAGATTAAATAGAGTTGCAATCAATAAATAATCATTAATATCGAATCGTTATGAATACAAATAGTAATAGCTATACTATAATTTATGCTTCGATAATGGTGGTTATCGTTGCGTTCCTTTTGGCATTCGTCTCCTCTTCATTAAAAGAAAAACAAGACAAGAATGTCGAATTGGATAAGATGAAACAGATCCTTACTTCTTTGAATGTTTCAGAGGCAGAGAAGGCAGATGCAGAGACTGCTTATCGCAAATATGTCGTAGCAGATCAGATTCTTGATTTAAATGGTAATGTAATCGCTCAAAATGGTGGTTTTGCCATTGAATCTAAGAAGATAGACAATCAGCTTCCACTTTATGTGTGCAAGGTGAATGGTGAAACGAAGTATGTTGCTCCTTTGTATGGTGCAGGACTTTGGGGACCAATCTGGGGCTATATCAGTTTTAACAGTGACAAACGTACTGTTTATGGAACCTATTTCTCTCACGAAGGAGAAACTCCAGGTTTGGGTGCTGAAATTGCAACAGAGAAATTCCAAAGCCGTTTCCCTGGCATGGTATTGCAAGAGAATGGAACTGTAAAGATTTCAGTTGTCAAGAACGGTAAGGTGGCTGATTCATCTTGCGAGGTGGATGGTATCTCTGGAGGTACAATCACATCGAAGGGTGTTAACAACATGTTGCACGACTGCTTGTCTAAGTATGCTAACTTTTTTAATAAATAGGAGGATACGGTATGGAATTATTTTCAAAGAAAAATAAAGAGGCATTTATAACCCCACTCTGGTCGAACAACCCAGTTGCAGTTCAGGTGTTGGGTATATGTTCTGCATTGGCCGTTACTTCTAAATTGGAGCCGGCTTTAGTGATGGGACTTTCTGTGACTATCATCGTGGCATTTGCCAATGTTGTTATCTCATTGTTGCGTAATACGATTCCTAATCGAATCCGTATCATTGTGCAATTGGTGGTTGTAGCTGCGTTGGTAACTATTGTTAGTCAGGTTCTAAAGGCTTTTGCATACGATGTTAGCGTTCAATTGTCTGTATATGTTGGTTTGATTATTACCAACTGTATTTTGATGGGACGTTTGGAGGCATTTGCTATGACAAACAAACCATGGGATTCATTCTTGGATGGACTAGGTAGTGGCTTGGGTTATGCATTAATCTTAGTCGTTGTTGGTTTCTTCCGTGAATTGTTGGGATCTGGTACATTGTTGAACTTCCAAATCATTCCACAATGTCTATATGACTGTGGTTATATGAACAATGGTCTGATGGTTTTGCCTCCAATGGCATTGATCATTGTTGCATGTTTTATTTGGTTCCAACGTTCAAAGAATCCAGATTTGCAAGAAAAGAGTAATTAATTCCTAATAAAGTAAAAGAAATGGAGTATTTAAGTTTATTTATAAAGTCCATCTTTGTGGACAATATGATTTTCGCCTACTTTTTAGGAATGTGTTCCTACTTAGCAGTGTCGAAGAATGTTAAGACTGCTGTTGGATTGGGTGCAGCTGTCACTTTCGTATTGTTGGTGACTGTTCCTATCAACTATTTGTTAGAGAACTATGTGTTGGCACCTAACGCTATTGTAGAAGGAGTAGACTTAAGCTTTTTAAGTTTTATCCTCTTTATCGCAGTTATTGCTGGTATTGTACAAATCGTGGAAATGGTGGTGGAGAAGTTCAGTCCTTCGTTGTATGCATCGTTGGGTATCTTCTTGCCATTGATCGCTGTAAACTGTGCTATCATGGGTGCAAGTTTGTTTATGCAACAAAGACACTTTGATGGTATTGGTGAAGCTACCACGTATGCTTTAGGTTCAGGTATTGGATGGTTGATCGCAATTGTAGCATTGGCTGCCATTCGTGAAAAATTATCCTATTCGAATGTTCCTGCCCCTCTCCGTGGTTTAGGTATCACCTTTATCACTGTAGGTTTGATGGCTATGGCATTTATGTGTTTCTCAGGTTTAACCATTTAATAAGGAATATAAATAATGGAATTACCTTTAATTTTAACTAGTATTGCAGTATTCCTTGTCATTATATTGGCGTTGGTTATACTTTTGCTCGTTGCTAAGAAGTATTTGGTTGCTTCTGGTGCGGCTAAGATCACTATCAATGGTGATAATGTTGTAGAGGTTGAGTCTGGATCTTCTTTGTTAAACACATTGGCAGTGAATGGTGTTCATTTACCATCTGCTTGTGGTGGAAAGGGATCTTGCGGACAATGTAAGTGCCAAATCTTAGAGGGTGGAGGAGAAATCCTCGATTCTGAAAAGGGTCACTTCTCTCGTAAGGAACAGATGAATCACTGGCGTTTGGGTTGCCAAGCTAAGGTGAAGGGCGATATGTCAATCAAAGTTCCTGAATCTGTAATGGGTGTTAAAGAGTGGGAGTGTACTGTTATCAGTAATAAGAATGTGGCAAGCTTTATCAAAGAGTTCAAAGTGGCTCTTCCTAAGGGTGAACACATGGATTTCATTCCTGGTTCTTATGCTCAAATTCGTATTCCAGAATATGATATCAATTACAATGATTTCGATCGTAGCTTGATTGGAGACTTGTATGTTCCAACATGGGAGAAGTTCGGTATCTTTGGTCTTCACCAAAAGAATACGGAACCTACTGTCCGTGCATATTCAATGGCTAACTATCCAGATGAGGGTGATATCATCACATTGACTGTTCGTATTGCTACACCTCCATTCAAACCAAAACCAGAGGTTGGCTTCATGGATGTGCCATGTGGTATTGCCTCTACTTATATCTTCAGTTTAAAACCAGGAGATAAGGTAACGATGTCAGGTCCTTACGGTGATTTCCACCCAATCTTTGATTCTAAACGTGAAATGATTTGGGTCGGTGGTGGTGCCGGTATGGCTCCTCTTCGTGCACAGATTATGCACATGTTGAAGACATTGCATACACGCGATCGTGAAATGCATTACTTCTACGGCGCACGTGCAATTGACGAGGTGTTCTTCCTGGAAGACTTTTTGGAGATGGAAAAAGAGTATCCTAACTTCCACTTCCATTTGGCTCTCGACCGTCCAGATCCTAAGGCAGATAGTTTGGGCGTGAAATATACAGCAGGCTTCATTGCTCCAGTTATGGGTGATACCTATTTGAAGCAACACGAGGCTCCAGAGGATGTTGAATACTATTTGTGCGGACCTCCAATGATGGCTAAAACCGTATTGGATTTGCTCCATAGCTTAGGAGTTGAAGATGATATGATTCACTTCGATAACTTCGGTGCGTAAGAGATAGTTCCTATATAAGAAAGAGGATGTATCAAGTAAAAGCTGGTATGTCCTCTTTTTTTGTGTATATTTGCATGCCGAAGAACTGCATCTGTGTGATGATCTTCACGATCAATGAGATTTTTCTTTTATCTTATGAAAAAGATTATACAACAATTTATTAGTAGAAACGAAATAGTACGGCAATATAAATGGGTAAAGCTCTTCCATTTTTTTTATAAGTTGATGGATTTCTGTTTTTCATTATTCTTAAAACTTATTTTTTCTCCTCTCTATTTTATTGCATGGATGTTTCGCAATATCCTTTGGAAATTTGTTTTCGCTTTCTTTGGATGCCTTCTTATTTCTACTCGTCATCCTCCGTTCTTTGGTTTGGCTATGCTTATTGCCATTATTGTTATATCGTTATTATTTAATGCAGACAGTTTTGATTCGACGGAAAAATTTTCCGCCAAGATTTTTAAGAGGTTGAATTTTACGAATATTCATTTCTTTTCTGATTTGTTCACTAAAAATATCATCAAAGGAAAGTATGAAAAGAAATGGGGTATGAAAGTAAATCAAATAGAGGACTTTATTTCTAAAAGATGGAGTCTAGGCAATAATCGAGGCATTCAATTGTATGTGCTGCCTTTAATCAATCAGGTTTGTCGATTGAACGTAGATGCTAAAAATGAACAGATAGCTTTTCTGTCGAATCTATTGAGCGAAGAAGAGATAGAGCTTGTCATTGAGACGGTATATTCAGATGAGCAGATAGAGGTAGCCAATCAGTATTGGCAAGGAAGATATTTTATTGAGCAGAAGTCCATGATGGATCTCCTTTTCCGACTTACTATTGAAAAAGATGGTATTCATAATGATGAGTGGAACTTATTGATGCGGAAATTGACGCTGTTTGGAATTGAAGACGTTATATATTTTATACAACGATATTCCTCTTTGCGTACCGAGTTTGATGATCAATATTATAACAGTAAGAGCTCCACGTCGCAGAATAGGAAATCTGAAGCCAATTTGAGACCTTATTATGCCGTCCTTGGATTGAGGGAAGGTGCCTCTATTGAGGAGATCAAACAAGCCTACCATGAATTGGCTTTGCAACATCATCCCGACCTGCCGAAGAATGCCAGCAGAATCGAGGAATGCGAAGAACTAATGATGAAAATTAATGAGGCGTATGAACGACTACGTCGGTAGAAAATATCTTTTATCTTATGAATAGAAACGAGATTGTTAGACAATATAAAAGAGTAAACATATTAATAGTTTTTTTATCACTACTCATAGATATCCCTATAGGATTGCCATTTGTTATTATTTTGTTAATAACTTTATTGCCGTTGAGTTTTTGTGTTGTCATATTTGGAATTGTTATTAATATTATTACTTTTTTTAAGATTGAACCTCCGATTGGCAAGATTCTCAATATGCTTTGGAACCTTGATTATCCTGTTTGCTCTGATATTATTATTGAAAAGTATGAAAAGAAATGGGGCATGACAATGGAACAAATAAGTGATTTTATTTCTCATAGAAAGCAGTTCGGAGAAAAGAATATTCCGTATCTACTGCCATACATCAATCGATTATGTCAACTGAATAATGGGGCTAGGGAGGAGCAGGAGACATTCTTGTCGGCTCTGCTAAGCGAAGAGGAGATACAGAGTGCCTTTGAGGGTTTTTCGGACTTGCAGATGGAGGAAGCTATTCTATATTGGAGAAGAAAAGAATTGGGTGAGAAAAAAGATCTTGTGAATCTCCTGTTCAAACTGACAGTGGAGCAAGACGGCATCCACAATGATGAATGGAATATGTTGATACAGATGATGGCGCAATTGAGGTTCAACAACCGTTACATCGAATATTTCAAGGACCGATACTTCTCTTTGCGTACTGAGTTTGATGACTATAAAAGGAAGGACACCGCATCGGTCGACTACTCCGTTGACAATCTGAAACCCTATTATGCTGTCCTTGGATTGGCAGAGGATGCCTCTATTGAGGAGATCAAAAAAGCCTATCATGAATTGGCTTTACAACATCATCCCGACCTGCCGAAGAATGCCAGCAGAATCGAGGAATGCGAAAAGTTAATGGTGAAAATTAATGAAGCTTATGAGCAACTCGAAAAGAGGGAATTATAGAACTTTCTGTTATTTATTTCGCCATAAATTGTTTGCCTTCATCTCGACAAATAAGTTGTAATGCCCATTTCCCAGAATGAACAGATGGAGGTATGCCACCTCCAGGGAAGAGCCATTGCCCAGCCAAATAAAAATGATCCAAGTTAGGTATCTTTTGGTTTAATTGGTCAATTACATTTTTGGCCGTAGGAATAAAACCTTCGTACGAGCCTTTCCATGCACCCGTGTACCGGATGGTGGTTAGAGGTGTGGCTATATCACATACTTCAATGTGTTCGGAACTGCCAGGATAATGTTTTTCCAATATTTTTATGGCATCCTCTTCGATTCGCTTTTTCTCCTTGCTATAATCCTCTTCATTCAGTTTTTCCCATAAGTTATATGGACTATCAAAGCGGATGATGATACAAGATTTGCCTTCAGGTGCCATTGTCGGGTCAAAATTATAGTTTAAGATTCTATAACTATGTTTGAGTTCCGTACTTCCGATTTTTTCTCCATGAGCTTGTACTACCTGTATGTTGTAGTCGGTTTGTAACTCCTTGTCGATGCCAAATGATACTTGTACCATGGAGGTGAACAATTTCCAATTGGCGTAGACACGATCTAACTTAGGAGATCTGAACTTGCCTTTCAATAGTTTGTAGAGTGTGGTATAACCATCTGCGGCGCTTACAACGTAGTCGGCGTCTATGACACTACCATCGGTCAATTTCACTCCTTTAGCAGTTCCATTTTCCACAACGATTTCTTCCACCTCTTTTTTGAAAAGAATTTCGCCACCCAATGATTCATATTTCTCCTTCATTCGTTCTGCAACACCTAAAGAACCGCCAATGGGATATCCTGCATTCTTGCGAAAATACCATCCCATAATCAAAAGAAACGCGTAGCAAGCATAATTACCCTCTCCATAAATGTTTAGTAGTTTTTCTTTTAAAACGGGACTTTTGATTTTAAGTGATTCGATATATTGGGTGAAACTTTTTCCTCTGTGACGAATGGCAATGTATAGGGAGGGAAAACAATGAAAGAAGGCTTTGACGTATTTAAGTGACGTACGAAGTGCTGGTGCGATGTCGAACGGACGAAGATGTGAGGCCCGACGAATATCTCTGGCCAGTTTGCTGATTGCTTTTCCATCCTCTGGAGAAATCGTCAATAGATATTTCTTCCATCGATCCAAATCCGTATAGATAATTAAGTCTGATCCATCTTTGGCAATGTTTCGATTGTGAATCTCTGCGTTGATGATTTGCACTTGGTCGTTTAATATGTTTGTTTCGCACATCGTGTCGTGAAAAGCACCTTCTTTTGTTCCTACCAACCATTGAATGCTGTAATCAAAACGATATTTCTTTCGATACCATGCCGTGCAGATTCCTCCGGCTATGCTATGTTTCTCAATAATTTGAGATTCAAAACCATTTATCTGCGCATATATGCCAACAGCCATGCCAGATACGCCTCCGCCTATGATGATAATTTTCTTTTTCTGATCCATTCACTTATAAAAATACGTCTGTAAATTGTTGATGAGAGACGTAAAGCATTGTGTCTCTATGGTGATAGGTCGACAAGCAGTATGATACTGAAAGAATTTATAAATCACCGAAAAATACATCAACCCATTATACATATAATTTGTTTAAAAACGATGAATTTTTAGAACTCACCTTTACAAAGGTATACTCATTTTTTGTGTTATTTATTATAAAATTATGAATTTTATAATGAGAAAACTTTTTGAAATTTTTCGAATGATTATAAGTGGTTGATTTAGTTTTTGTTATCGTAAAAGTTTTTTTTTAACTTGTTGAAAAATAATTTATTGTGATTCGAAAATTTGGTGGTTGATAAATAAGAGTTTTGAAAACCTTGAACTTTTTTTTCGACCATTTTGAGGGAGATTGTATGATGATTTCGAGATGTCCGGCAAGTCTGTTGATCACTCTTTCTCATTGGATATTGATTGGTTGAAAAAAAATAAAAAAATAGTCGGTGAAAAAGTTACGGAGACCATAAATTTGTTTTAATTTTGCATAAAATTTCAGACACGGAAGAATTTCTTAAAAATCATAATAATATCAATGGACAGTCAACATCCTTTTTCAGTTTTTGCCGGATCAAACACAAAATATTTGGCAGAAGAAATATGCAACTGTTTGGGTTGCGAATTAGGTAAAATTAATTTGCAGAAATTTGCAGATGGTGAGTTTGGTGTATCTTACGAAGAGTCAGTTCGTGGTCATTATGTGTTCTTGGTTCAATCTACTGTTCCATCAGCAGATAATTTGATGGAACTCCTTTTGATGATTGATGCTGCAAAGAGAGCCTCTGCTTATAAAATTATTGCCGTTATTCCTTATTTCGGCTGGGCTCGCCAAGATAGAAAAGATAAACCTCGTGTCGCAATTGGTGCAAAATTGGTGGCTGATCTATTGACAGTTGCTGGTATCGACCGTTTGATCACGATGGATTTGCACGCAGATCAAATCCAAGGATTCTTTAATGTTCCTGTTGATCATTTGTATGCTTCAACTGTCTTCTTGCCTTACATTCAATCTATGAAATTAGAGAACCTTGTGATTGCATCTCCTGATGTTGGTGGTTCTAAGAGAGCTAACTCTTACTCTAAATATTTAGGTTGCCCTATGGTTCTTTGTCATAAGAGCCGCGAGAAAGCTAACGTGGTTAGTGAAATGACAATCATCGGTGATGTGAAAGGTAAGAACGTAGTTATCCTTGATGATATGGTTGATACTGCTGGTACTTTGACAAAAGCAGCTGGTCTTATGTCTAACGCTGGTGCTCTTTCTGTTCGCGCTGTCGTTTCTCACGCTGTGATGTCAGATCCTGCTAGCTCTCGCGTGGATGAGTCAAGTTTGGAAGAGATTATTTTCACAAACTCTATTCCATTCCACAAGTCATGCAAGAAAGCTCACATTCTTTCTATCGCTCCTCTATTTGCGGATACTATCCAACGTGTGATGGATAACCGTTCTATCAGCGAGAACTATTTGACAAAATAATTATAATATCGGAAAGACTGGAAATCTCTTGTTTCCAGCCTTTCTTGTCTTTATACGAGTTCTATACATTCATCGTCTTAAGTAGTATGTTTGTCGTTCTGCTTGTCCATCATCCTTTATGGAAGTTCATCCTGAAACCTGCATTCCTCAACGATAATGTGGGTGAATCACTCTCTATAAATTCGGACATCAACGCAAACAATCAAGATCGGTTCGACTTAACCGAATGGCAGAAAAAAATAGTCTCTGTTTATGAGACCACAAGCGAGAATTACTTGATGAAAATCTTTGTCCGCAATAAAATGACGGTCACCGAGTTTCAGAAAAAATTCAACTCTTCGTTCCCTAACTATGATCGAATCATTCAGGCTGTTGAAAAAGCTAACTATAAAATCGCTCAACTGGTTGTTGAACATCAAATACCCCTTTACTACAAAAAGAAAGGTTTCCTGCAATTGTATAAATCAGACAAACTGATTGTTTCTCCTGCTGTCGACGATACATTGCCCTCTTTCGTTTTGGAAAATGGGGAACTTCGCTATTCTTTGCAGATTATCAATCAAAACAATATATCGTCCATCCCGTTGGTGAAGGAACCTAAAGAGGTGATCCTTCTCTCTAATGAACCTTGCTGTATGGCGTTACACGGACGGTTTTATCTTTTCGAACATGTTATCTACAAGAAAATAGCTGCCTTCTTCACTAAAAAGAATATCGTTGTATCCGCTTCGAATCTCTCTACTTACATGAATACGTTTGTACTGAAGACGTTACAAAGTGAGGATATTAGCGTGTCAGGCTTCACGGTCAACCATATGAATTGTCTCCCGCAACCTGTACTTACATTGACGGGTGATTTGAATCAGGTGGCTGCATTATACCTGCATTTCCAATACGGAGATATGCGTGTGGAGGTTGATTCTCCCATAACGCGACTGGTCTCGTTGAAAGAAAAAGAGGGGGATTTTCAGTTTCAATTGGTGCGCCGGGATGTGGATGCGGAAAAGAAATATATTGAGTGTCTGAAGAAATTAGGTCTGAAGGAGAAGAATAAGTTTTATTATTACGATAGCCAACAAAATGCTTGGTCTCTTTCCATCGTCGATTTTTTGGTTCATAATAAATCCAAACTGAAACAGTTTGTGTTGAAGCAGGAGTTGGGGGAGAAGGTCTACGTGTTGGAGCCAGTCTCTATGGATTTCTCTGTAGAAGAGGTGGATATCGATTGGTTTGAGTTGAAAGGTATAGTTCGAGTGGAAGGATATGAGATTCCTTTCTCAAAGTTGCGGAATCATATCTTGGAAGGTTGCCGTGAGTATCAATTGCCTAGTGGCAAGTATGTCATTCTTCCAGAAGAACTTTTTGCTAAGTATACAGACCTGATGAGGATGTCAACTCAAGGAGACACATTGCGCATTCGTCGTTCCTTGTTTGGAATCATTGGCGACTCGATAGCGACGGTTAATCATATACGTTTGCAGTTAAAATCGCTCGAGCCAGTGCCAGAAGAGGTGCGTGCGACCTTGAGACCCTATCAGCAGTTGGGCTATTCATGGTTGGTGAAATTGTATAATCTGAATTATGGAGGATGCTTGGCAGACGACATGGGATTGGGTAAAACCTTACAATTCCTTTCCTTCCTGCAGTATGTCTATCCGTTGAAAAAAGTGGAAAAGACAAAAACAAAATGGATCTATGAAACCAGTGAACCAACATTGTTCGACCAGCCAGTTGCAACAGAGACGACGGAGACGGAGATGGTGGTTCAACCATCAGATAAACTGCCAACATTGATTATTCTTCCCACCTCGTTGGTCTTTAACTGGGTGAATGAGAAACAAAAGTTTACTCCTTCGCTGACCCATTTTGTCTATGCAGGAGAGAAAAGAATCAAATCGAAAAACATACAGAAGATATTACAACATTATAACTTGATTTTCACCACGTATGGTGTAGTTCGCAATGACATTGACTACTTGAATAAATGTCAGTTTGAATGTATCATTATGGATGAGAGTCAGAATTTGAAGAACCCGTCGTCGCAGATATACAAGGCGGTGATGCAGTTGAAGGCGCACCACTATTATTGCTTGACAGGTACGCCAGTAGAGAATGGAATGATGGATTTGTGGGCGCAGATGAATTTGGTGAATCGTGAGATCTTAGGTTCTCAGAACTATTTCCGTAATTTCTTCGAACAGCCTATCTTGAAAGAGAAAAATGAGGAACGCAATGCATTGCTTCGACAGATAATCAAGCCGTTCATTTTGCGGAGAACCAAGAAGGAGGTGGCCAAGGAGTTGCCAGACAAATACACGCAGGAAGTCTACTGCGAGATGAATGAAGAGCATAAGGCAGCCTATGAAACCTATAAATCAGCTGTTCGAAATGCCATAATGGATGAGATTTACCAATATGGAAAACCTATGAAGATGACGTTTGCCCTTTCTTCGTTGATTATGATGCGAGAGATGGCCAATCAGGTCTCGTTGGTGCAAGAGGAGAGTACGATTCCGTCGTCGAAGGTTGAGGAGATTCTCACAAGGTTGGAGAGTCTGAAGGAAGAGGGACATAAAGTGTTGATATTCTCTAATTTTGTCAAGTTCTTAGAGGTGATAGAGGAGGAGTTGAAAAAGAATCAGTATGGGTATTCAAAAATTATTGGATCGACGAAAGACCGTTCGGAACAAGTTGAACAATTTCAGAATGACCCCAATACGTTCTGCTTCCTGATTTCGTTGAAAGCCGGTGGAGTGGGGTTGAACCTGACGGCAGCCGATTATGTATTCTTGATTGACCCGTGGTGGAATCCAGCAGCAGAACAGCAGGCAGAAGACCGCGCATACCGAATAGGACAGATGAAGAATGTGTTTGTATATCGGTTTATTATGAAAGACACGATAGAAGAGAAGGTGTTGATGTTGCAGAATAAAAAGCGTAGTTTGGCAGATTCTTTTATTAATCAGAATAATCCTTTTGATAGTCTTGATAAATCAGAGTGGGAAGATTTGTTTAAATGAAACATTTGTGTTATCTTTGCATCGCTTTTTTAGAATTTATTAATTCAATGAAAGTGTGATGGGAAATTAAGCCATTACGGAAAATTATGTAAAACTTAATTTTGAGTAACACAAAATGAAAACTTTTGATTTGGAAGGTTCACTAAGAAAGAAAGAGGACCTAGGAAAGAAAGCCACTAAGGCAATCAGAGCTAACGAGATGATCCCATGCGTATTGTATGGAGGAAAAGATGAAAATGTTAATTTTCAAGTTAAAGTAGCAGATGTACGTAAGTTGATCTACACTCCAAACATCTACTTGGTTAATTTAACTATTGATGGCAAGACTCGCAAAGCTATTTTGAAAGAGATTCAATTCCACCCAGTAAAGGACAATGTATTGCACATTGACTTCTTGGAGGTATTTGAAGATAAAGACATCGTTATGGAAGTGCCTTTGAAGACAGAAGGTTTGGCAGAAGGTGTACGTATGGGTGGTAAGCTTGTACAAGAAATGCGTAAATTGAGAGTGAAAGGTAACTACAAGAATATTCCAGAGATCTTGACAGTTAATGTTGAGAACTTGGCTCTTGGTAAGACAATTCAAGTTGGTGCTCTTTCATTTGACAACTTGCAATTATTGAATGCATCAAACAATGTTGTTGTTTCAGTAAGAGCAACAAGAGCATCTAGAAACTCTTAATTGTTGATATGAAATTTTTGATTGTGGGTTTGGGTAATATTGGTGATGAATACGCCAATACCAGACACAACATAGGATTCAAAGTGTTGGACGCTTTTGCTAAGGCGTCCAACCTTGTTTTTGACAATGACACACGCTATGGCGCTACAGTATCGGGTAGAGTGAAGAATGCTGAACTGTTGTTGTTAAAGCCATCTACTTATATGAATCTAAGTGGAGATGCGGTGCGTTATTGGATGCAAAGAGAAAAAATTCCTGTAGAGAATGTGTTGATTATTGTGGATGACCTTTCTATTCCTTTCGGATCGTTACGTTTGAAGGGTAATGGAAGTGCGGGTGGTCACAATGGTTTGAAGAGCATAGAGGCACGTGTGGGCACGCAGCAGTATGCTCGAATTCGTTTCGGAATCGGCAATGATTTTCCGAAAGGAGCTCAAGTGGATTATGTGTTAGGTGAGTGGAGTGATGAAGAGGCTAAACGTCTGGAGGAGCGTATTCCCATCGCAGTGGAGATGATAAAGAGTTTTTGTTTGGCTGGTCTTCAGAACACGATGAACCAATTTAATAATAAATAAAAGGAAAATCCGAAAAAAAAAGAAGCGGATTCCTTTGAAAAAGAGATAGTTAATAAACATATTTTGCAAAATTATATATTTACGAAAAATGGCTGAAAAGAAAGTGCGTGTGCGTTTTGCACCAAGTCCGACAGGTCCACTTCATATTGGTGGCGTAAGAACATGTCTCTACAATTATCTTTTTGCGAAGAAAAATGGAGGTGATCTTCTTTTGCGTATTGAGGATACTGATTCTCAACGATTTGTTCCTGGTGCAGAGGATTACATCATCGAGTCATTCAAATGGCTAGGTATAAAGTTTGATGAGGGTGTTGGTGTCGGTGGCGTCAACGGACCGTACAGACAGAGCGAGCGTCGTGAGATATACAAAAAATATGTTCAACAACTTTTGGATGCTGGTTATGCATACTATGCATTCGACACTCCTGCTGAGTTGGAAGCTAAACGTCAGGAGACTCCTAACTTCCAGTATGATTCCCACACTCGTATGTCGGGTGTCAATTCATTGACTTTGCCTGCTGATGAGGTGAAGAGACGTATCGAGGCTGGTGAGAAATATGTTGTTCGTGTGAAGATCCAACCTGATGAGGATATCGAAGTAGATGATATGGTTCGTGGTAAGGTGGTGATCAACTCTAATATTTTGGATGACAAGGTGCTTTATAAGGCTGCGGATGAATTGCCTACCTATCACTTGGCAAACATTGTGGATGACCATTTGATGGGTATCACACATGTGATTCGTGGTGAGGAGTGGTTGCCTTCTGCTCCATTGCATGTCCTTTTGTATCGTTACTTTGGTTGGGCTGATACGATGCCTCGTTTCGCACACCTTCCTTTGTTGCTTAAACCAGAAGGAAATGGTAAGTTGAGTAAACGTGATGGTGATCGTCTTGGTTTCCCTGTCTTCCCATTGGAGTGGCATGATCCAGCTTCGGGTGCCATCTCTTCCGGTTATCGTGAGTCGGGTTATCAACCAGAGGCTGTGGTTAACTTCCTTGCTCTGTTGGGATGGAATCCAGGTATCGACCAGGAACTCTTCTCAATGGATGAATTGATCAACCTATTCTCTATTGATAGAGTCAGCAAATCAGGTGCACGTTTCAACTATGAAAAGGGCATTTGGTTCAATCATGAATATTTAATTAAAAAATCGGATGAAGAGGTCGCTAAATTATTTGTTCCTATCTTGAAAGAGAAAGGCTTCGAATGTGATTTGGCTAAATTGACATACATCGTTTCTTTGGTAAAAGAACGTATCAACTTCCCTAAGGATTTGTGGGATCAAACAAGTTTCTTCTTCGCTGCTCCAACTGAGTATGATGAGAAATCATTGAAGAAACGTTGGAAGGAAGAGAGCCCTAAGTGTCTTACTGAATTGATGGAGGTGTTAAAAGGTTTGTCCGACTTCTCGAAAGTGGAGGAAAACGAGCAGATCGTATTGGATTGGGTAGCATCCAAAGGTTACAACCTTGGTACGGTGATGAACTCATTCCGTATCACTTTGGTTGGCGCTGCTAAAGGACCTCATATATTTAATATCATAGATGTTTTAGGTAAAGAAGAGACGTTAGCTCGTGTTGAGCGTGCGTTAACTGTAATAAAATGAGACTAATATACGATTTAGGCATTCAGCTCTACTCTGGTGGAGCTTGGATTGCCTCTTTTTTCGATGACAAAGCGAAAAAGTTCGTTGAGGGCAGAAAGAATGTGTTTCAAACTCTTTCTGATAAGATAGATCCTCAGTCGAAGTATGTTTGGATTCATGCTGCATCGTTGGGTGAATTTGAACAGGGTAGACCTATTATTGAAAAACTAAAGGTTATAAAACCTGAATATAAGATTATATTGACCTTCTTTTCTCCATCAGGTTATGAGGTGAGAAAAAACTATGAAGGTGCGGATATTGTATGTTATCTTCCGATGGATACGTCGTGGAATGCCAAACGTTTCTTGTCGATTGTTCGTCCTTCTTATGCTATATTTATCAAATATGAGTTTTGGAAAAATTATCTTTCTTGTTTAAAGGAGCAAAATATTCCAACTTATATAGTTTCTGCCATCTTCCGTCCTTCTCAAGCCTTCTTTAAATGGTATGGCGGATGGTATCGGTCGGTTTTGAAGAATTTCACGCACTTGTTTGTTCAAAATAAGGAGTCGAAAGAGTTATTGTCATCTATTGGCGTGACGAATGTCTCATTGGCAGGTGACACCCGTTTTGACCGTGTGAAGGATATTGCAGAAAGAGCTAAGCAACTTCCTATCGTGGAATCATTTGTAGGCGATTCAAAAGTTTTTATCGCAGGTAGTTCCTGGCCTAAAGATGAAGCCATCTTGATTCCTTATATCAATGAACATCCAGAATTGAAATTTATCATTGCACCGCATGAGATTCATGAAGAGCATATTTCCAAAATCCTTTCGATGATGAAAAGACCTTGCGTTCGATATACGCAGACGAATGAGGAGGATGTGAAAAATGCTGATTGCTTGATTGTGGATTGCTTTGGCTTGTTGTCTTCTATCTATCGATATGGTCAGGTGGCTTATATCGGAGGAGGATTTGGCGTTGGTATCCACAATATATTAGAGGCTGCTGTCTATGGTATCCCGGTGATGTTCGGTCCTAACTATAAGAAGTTTAAAGAGGCTGTGGATATGGTGGATCGTGGCGGTGCCTATTCCATCTCAAACGAGACGGAGTTTGCTCGCCTGATGGATGATTTCTATTCGGATAACTCTATTCTTTATCATAAGACTGCACAAGTGGCTGCTGCTTATTCAGATGAGAATAAGGGGGCAACTGAGAAGGTTATTTTGAAGATATTTGAGGTGAATTTATAGAATCCACCATGAGTAACCTAACAATACAAAAAAGGTCATGCCGTTGAGACATGACCTTTTTTCTTGTTCGTCGATTTACTCGTTATTCCTTGATAAATTTAATAACCTTTGTACCTACTTGCAATAGGTAAGTTCCTTTTGCTAAAGATTGAACGTCGATCTTTGTTTGCTCCTCAGCTGTAACAGTTTTTAAAACTGCACCTGTTATACTGAAAATGCGAACTGTTTCTCCCTTTGTCAATCCATCAAGAATAATCTGATCTTGAGTTGGATTAGGGTAGATGCGAACTTGATTCTTTGCCAATTCTTTTGTTTCGTTCAATTCTCCCGTGAATATGATTTTTCTTACTTCACTGAGAGGTGACTCTGCTAAAACTGCATTCTCCTTAGAATATAAAATCATTTTATCTCCTGAGAATGTTAGTTTTCCTACAATTGATAAGGCCTCTTCTTGTTTTGTGTTATCAAATTTTATTACAGTTATAACACTCTCTTCTGCTTGTAAAGCAAAAGAAGAAAGAATAAAAGCAATGAATAATGGTAAAATTCTCTTTCTCATATCCCTCATTTGTTAATTAGATTTTGGTAATCCATAAATTGCCCACAAATATAATAATTATTATGAATTATTCAATTTTTATAGAGAATTTTTTGTGGAACCTCATTGTGTTTCATTTGAGAGATGCATATATTCTTTGTCCTATGAAAATAAAGATACATCCAACGGCATAGCAGGCAATGTCAATCCAAGAGAACGATGTACCTAATAGGGTTCTCATCACCGCATTGTCTTGAAGACCAAGTAGGTTGATAAGTTTGATATATTGTAATAGCTCAATTCCTATAGAGAAGAGGAAGACATAGAGGGGCAACCATCTGAACTTGTACAAAAAGAAAATACGCACAAAACAGTAAATAAGCCATTCTACAATTACATCGCCGATAAACGGACGAATAATTGAATCGTGTACGAATAGTGCTATCAGTGTTTCTATCACAAATATTGCTACGAACAATAGAATGTATGTTATTCTCCTCCTTTGATCTGTTGTCATTTGAATTAGTTTTGTTGAAAAATTATTTTGAGAGAACAAATGTAACAAAAAAAATATAAATTTGAGAAGTGTTAGAACCCACCTAAATAACAATAATAAAGGGAAAACATATGCGGAAAATTACATTGCTTCTTCTGATTTGGGTATCATGGACAACAGTCTTCGGCGCAACTCCCGATTTTGAAATGGACTATAAAAGTCCAGTTTACGTTTTTCGTCTTACGAATCAAATGACGGATGAGATACATTCACACACTTTTGATAAAATTGAAGTCTCGGATGAGGTTTTCTCGAAGCTTGTGGAGGACAATATGTTAGTGGCTCAGTTCGATGAAAAAAATGACTACTACGATTTTCTAAAATCGATGCAGAGGGTAGATTCTATGGCGCCTGGCAACTATCTCATAATTCAGTTGAAGGGGAGGGAAATACCTTATAGATATCATTCAGTTTCCCCTTTTCGAATCACCTTAGGAAAGGATTACGAGAAATTCACACTCTTTTTATATGATAGTCTGAATCATATCCTGCCAGATGCGGAGATCTCTGTAAATGGGGATGTGATTCCCTATAATGCTGAGACCAAACGCTATGAAGCAAGCAAACATTATAATCATGCCAATGTGCGCGTCTTTCACCATGGAATACTTTCCTATTTTTATGTTAATCAGCAGGAAAAAAAACACAAGAAAGTCCTTAAGAGGCGTCCACCAAAGTTTATCGTCACGATTGGTCGTGTCGTGAAGGATCCAGTGGTCTCTGTCAGAGAGGCAGAGCCGGTGGGGTATATAGCCAAGTTTGGACGCTTGGCAGAAAAAATAGCAGATCGCATAGATGGTGACAATGAGTACAATGAATATGATTATCGGAGTGAATATGATGAGTATTATAATTACTATACGGATAGCTATATAGACTTGTATGATTTAAAATACGATGATTGGAACCATTATCGCAGGGTAATGAAAAAATGTGTGAGGCGCGATCAACGACATAACCATGATTTGTCTTATCAAGAAGAGAATTTTTTGCGTTATTATGGGGGTAAGATGAAGAGAGCTTCAAAGACGATTTGCATTCCTATTGTTGGTCAACCGAAGTATAAACCGAATGATACGGTTCGCGTGAAGGGATCCATTTACCAGAAGAACCGTCGATACAATCGTCCGGTCTCGGTCACACTTTCACAGGATAACGGTGGGTCTTATTATCCGTCTCTCTCCCAAAAAAATAACCGCAAGGTGTTGGAAAAACGACTGGATCCCTGTGCCGATGGTGTCTATACCTATGATTTTGTCTTGTCCGATTCCCTGCAGTTGCAGTTGGACAAAAAATACTATGTCTCCTTCTGGAATAGGAAAAAACGTTTAATGGGATTCGGCTCTTTCAAGTACGAGGATTACGTATTGCGTGACGCCACGTTGGAGGGATCGTATGATCAACCTAATTATTACAAAGGGGATAGTATCCGTGTGAAGGTAAAGGCAAAGGATGCCAATGGACTTCCTTTTGCGGATGCTTTGGTGAAGGTTACCCTCAAACTAAAGACGGTCGATTCATTGCTGGAGACACGGTCTTGCTATTCCACTGAACTTGCCACTCAAAACAAAATGACCGATGGAAAGGAGGAGTTGACTTTTGTTTTCCCTCCTTCAGTTGCAGGAGAAAACAATATTAGTTTTTATGCCCATGTGTCCCTTTCTATGCCAGATGGAAATGAGGAGTGGAAGAATTTGAGTCGACAACATTATTACACGGAAAGACATAATGTGGTCATCTCCCTCAATCGGGATTCACTTTCGGCGGTGGCTCAATACAATGGTAAAGATACAGTCGGTCGGGCATCTATTTTCGTGGAGGACGCATTTGGCAATCGAGTCCATTTGGCGGACACCATGTTGCCTTGCACGATGCGTGTGGAGCCATCTTATGCCGCCTATAGATTTAAAACGGCTCATGCTTCAGCCTATGAAAAGATACCTTCTTCCGCCTCTTTGGTGTCCGTACAATGGCGTACGTCGGGAGACAGTCTCTTTCCTGTGATTTCTAATGCGTTGCATCTGCCGATGGTCTGTTATGTGATCAAGGATGGAGAACTGATCTTTACGGGCAGTGACAAGGAGTTGCCAGCCTACTATTCTTGGGACAAGGAAAAATCCTATATTCTGAAATCCAATGTACTTTGGGCGGGTCAAGTCATGGAGTTTTCTGATATAGTCCGTGTGCCTAGTAAACTACAACTGCATATTTCGGTGGATGAACCTTCTGTGATCTCTCCTGGAATGAGTTGCGAGATGGAGGTGCGGGTGACCGATGCGGATGGAAAGCCTGTGCAGGGCGCTGATGTGACAGCCTACGCCGTCAATAGTCAGTTTAACCATGAATCACCTAATTGGAATTATCAAAATAGTTATCAGGATATTTCGATGGTAGGTTATTATCTTCAATCTCGGAATGATTGGTCGAGGTGTGGAACCTATTTGCATAATTCAAATATGCTATCATGGAGAAAACTTACTGATGTTGACACGATAGCAGCCTATTCCATCCGATATCCTGCGCGCGACGCCATCTATAGATATAGCTATTATCCAGAGGATTCGCTCACGCAGATTTCACCGCTTATATACAATGATGGATTTGGGTGGAATATTGAAATCGCATACATTGATGACAAGCCTTGTTTTATCATGTCGGAGGAAACGCCTTTCTCTTTCTCTATCACGCCCAATGAATATCATCGTATTAGGTTGAGAACCAAATCGGCGGAATATACCATAGACTCCGTAAAGGTCGAGGCCAATAAACGCACGATTTTGAGTTTTAATGCCAATACAACTTCTCCTCTTGTTAAGATAGAAAAGAGACCTGATCACCTGACCAAAAAAGAGTTAGAGCAACTGAAACCCTACCTCATGTTGTTCGAGAAATCTAAACTATGGGACAATTCCAGGATTACTTTTTCTTTCCCTCATGAAAGATTAGTGAGAGAGGATGGTTCACTCCTTCATTCCAACGTCAGCAAAGTATACAAAAATGGTAGCGTCCGATGTTGTTATGCGGGACCGATATTGGATTCTGTCCGTTGGATGAGTGACTCTTTTGATGTGAAGATGAAGGTGGACCACAACCTTGTTTATTCGTATGACACAATCAATCATAGACTAGTAACCCGTCCAGCTACCAAAAAAGATTATCCAAAATTCACTTATCGGTATTATCGAAATGATTTGAGAGATGAATTACAGACGTTGGAACGAGTGCTGAGAGAGGAGGTGCCAATAGTGGAAGAAAAAAGAAAGTGTGCTTTGTATCGGGAAAGAAAGTGTGCTTTGTATCGGGATTATCCACAAGAGAAGGCGTCTGGTAATTTTTTGGAGATTCAATCTGATAAACCAAGTTCTTTTTACGTGTTAGTTCCGTATGAAAATGGAATACCTGCAGAGACATATTCTTCTTGGAAGAAGAACGTTTGGCTATTCAATAATATTAAAGCGGGTCTATACCGTGTCTATTTGATAAATGAGGATACCACTTGCTATCGTTTGGACTCCGTAAGAGTCGAGCCAAACACTTCTTCTTATGTCAAATTTGATACGAAAAGGGATCGCATTACGACTGATTCGTTTGCTTCTCAGTTGAGACGTCATCTTTTCTATTATACTCCGAAATATACTCAAAATGAGGAGTATTATCGTAACCCTGCAGAGAACCAGTTGCGCATATTCCTTTGGACCAATGATCCTATTCCGTCCTTAACTTTGCCTGATTCTATTGTAAAGAGTGGAGAATATGGCAAACAGGATAGCATAGGTTCTGATGAGAATTTCTCCTCCGAGCCTCGTATGTCGGTTGATGAAGCTTTGAAGGGGCGTTGCTCAGGTGTTCAAGTCACAGCTTGGAGTGGACAGCCTGGTAGTGCCGCCTCTGTGCGAGTCAGAGGTACCTCTTCGTTGACGGGCAATTCCGAACCGCTCTATGTGGTGGATGGTGTGCCTCTTGTGGGGAATGCTAGTGGAGGGGGACTAATCTCAATTAATCCTTCGGACATTATCTCGATGGAGGTGTTGAAAGATGCTGCTGCCACTGCCATTTACGGTGCTCGTGCGGCGAATGGGGTGATTCTCATAAAGACAAGGAATGGCAACAAAGACCAAAATTCGTTGGCGACTGAGAAAACGGAGGACGTCGCCACGCTTCGTACTCACTTTTCCGACCAAGGTTTCTGGCAGCCTGTATTGACGACCGACAAGGAGGGTAAGGTGCGCTTTACGGTTACCTTCCCAGATAATATTACCCGTTGGCAGACAATCTATTTGGCGGATGCGCCTGCCAAGAAATATATCGCTACCGGTTCAGCTGAGGGTTCCATCAAATCCTTCGTGCCACTCTCCGCTAGATTATATCTGCCAGAGTTCTTGGTGCGCGGGGATCTCTGTCTGGCGCGTGGCAAGCTGACGAACTACACGCAAGACACGGTGCAACTGACTAGTTCCTTCTCGGTGAACGATTCTTTGATTTCCACCCATCCGCACCATTGCGCTGCTACGCTGACGGATACACTCCAACTGCGTGCCCAGGGAGATTCACTCTCCGTGGTTTATCAATTCGTATCGGAGAACCATTTCAACGATGGAGAGAGACGGAAGGTGAAGATAATGCCGCAGGGCGTCGCTTGTACCGATGGACGTTTTGCCATCTTACGAGATACACTGCGGATGTCACTCCAGTCGGCGAAGGCGGATAGCGTGACCGTTCGGGTGATGAGTACACAGTCCGATTTGTTGCAGGATGAGGTCTCCATGTTGACGAAATATCCATACGGATGTAACGAACAAACCACCTCTAAGCTGATTGGTTTCATGACGGCCAACCAGAACCCGAATCTCTCGAAACATCGTCGCAAAACGAACGAGAAGAAGATCGCGGAACTTGTACAAACATTGATGAAGAGACAGATGCCTAATGGACTTTGGGGGTGGTGGATGTCCGATCAATCAAGTCATTGGATCAGTCGTTACATTGTGGAGACACTTCAAAAATATAACATCGAATTTCCGAAAGATAAAACGCTCAAAACATGTCGTGATTTAATGGATGAAACCCATTCGTCCGCCGACAAAATATTTGGCTTGACTATGTACCATTTGTTAGGAGCAAAGTTGGATTATCAGACCTTGGTGAGCAGTTTGGATACAGTGAAGGATTTGACGCTCCAGGATAGTCTGGATCTGGCAGAACTCAAGGCGAAATGTGGCTTGCCAATTGATTATGGCTGGTTGAACAAACATCGTGAGGAGACGATGAAGGGATGTGTTTATTATAAGTTTGGCAATGACCGTTCTGTGCATAGCAACAGGATGATGAACACGTTGCAAGTCTATCGTATCCTGCAAGCCGATTCGCTCAAGGGTTCCAAGGTGGAACTGCAGAAGATACGTGACTATTTCTATAATGAGAAAACACTTAGTCGCACCTCCCATTGGCACAACACATACGAGTCGGCCATGATTCTCCGCACCTTGTCGGATGACTTGAAGCAAAGTTTGGGCGAAGAGAAAAAGAAGGTGCGCTTCTCGGGCGCCATGCAAGAGGTGATAGACCAATTCCCTTATGAGAAGAAAGTCCCTGCGGATGGTGTGCTCGACATTTCCCAGAATGGCACCTCACCCGTTTATCTATCCGTTTCATCCACCTATTGGGATTGCCCTGTCAAGGCGAAGGGAACAGGATTTTCCATCCAAACCAGCTTCTCCGACACTGCTTTGACGGTAAGCCAGCGGGTAAAGATGAAGGTGACAGTGACGGTGGAGAAAGATGCGGATTATGTACTGATTCATGTGCCTATCCCTGCAGGATGCACCTATGCGAGCAAAGATCGGAGTTGGGAAAACAATGAAGTCTATAGAGAGCACTACAAGGAGCACACGAATATCTTCTGCTCGGCTCTAAACAGAGGAGTCTATGAATTCACGATAGAGCTAATCCCTTTCTGCCAAGGCGATTATATCCTTAATCCTGCCAAGGTGGAGCAGATGTACTTCCCTGAGTTCAATGCTTGTACGGAGATGAAGAGGGTGAAGATAGGAGGAAATGTTGAATTAATTAAAAAATAGATATATGAGATATTGGTTATCATTCTTACCCATCTTGATCTATTGCAGCTGTTCTCCCAAAGAGGAAACGCAAACCAACTCCGAGGAAGAAAGCGATACGCTTGCTGCCGTAGTGGATTCTGTTTGTGGTAGTGGTTCCCAAGTGGAAGATCAGTCTCCCAACAGGGATGAAGAAACCTCGATGTTTTTCGAAAGAATGTTGTTGCAAGATAAATGCGTTGAGGATTCCTTTTCCTTTTCGTTATATGATAAGGATGGAATATTGATAAGAGAGTTGAAATATGTGGGTGCTGTTAAATGTTGCCAGACGGAATATGATGTAATACTTGAAAACAATAGCTTTGGTAAAATGGAGGAGTCCTTACATGGTAATCAAAGATTGACTATTTATCGTGATGGTGAAAGGTTGGGACAGTATTACGGTGGAATGTATGGAGAATTTAATTTCAAAGTGATTGATTGTGGAATAGAAGTGTTGGGAAAATATGCTGACACAATTAGCCTTGCGGAAGGAATCCCCAAAGAAGTATTTGTAAGGTATTCTATGTATGAAGAGGGTCGATTTTTAGGTGATTTCTTATATTTTAGGTAATTGTTTTGTGAAAATGTAAATGAGAAGATTGATATACATATTGCTTTTTCTTGCTTTTTCGTTTCAATCCTATGCTGTGGATTTTCATGGGAAAACGCACATCTACAAGAATGCGAAATCGAAGGTCAGAACCTATTATGGCGCGGATAGTCTGTTGGGTCTGGAAGATGTGAAGGGCACAAAACTGACGCCTGCCATCTATACCGAAATGGGGGAGGAAACGAGGGATGGTATGATCATGGTGGAGGTGGATGATAGCCTCTACGGATTGATAGATTTTAAAGGGAAGACTCTTTTGCCCCCTGTTTATAGTTTTATCGACAGAGAATTGTTTTGGGGACATCTGACTGTTGAAAAAGATGGAAAACGATGGGGATTGATGTACGTAAAAGAAACTCCAGGTAAAATTAATTAATATAGAGGTCAAATGAAGTATTTTAGGTTAGAGAATGCTAATTCTCGTAAGGAAGTAGGATTCCAGTTTCAAACAAATGGCTTTATTGAAGGCTATGATATTGATGGACCAAATTCAAGAACAAAAATAACATATGATAAGTTCCCTGATTTTGTCCCAGATTTGAGATTCGAGTTACATCCAAAATCTAAATTGACCGATGTTGTAGATGCTAGCAATATCAGTGCAATGGGTTTTCTTATTAACGAAAAAGTAAAAAATATATTTAGTCAGTTTAAGAACTCAGGATATAGATTTTATGATGCGTCAATTGTAGATCATAATGGTCAAATATTGCCATATTTTTGGATGCATATTGTGTCGAATAATTATAGTATGATTGATTTTGAAAGATCAATCTTCAGAAAGTCTAATTTCCCATTGAAGACTGCTACAACTAAAAATGACGATGTAATAGATATTGCAAACATTGAAGATTTTGAGGAAAAAGCAGATGCCTTATTTCCTGATGATTATTATGTTGTTCCTGATGAGATAAAATTTAACAATAAGGAAGGATATGATTGCTTATATTTTTCTAAGTTAAGGATTAAATCTGTTTATATTTCAGAACGACTTGCAATAATGTTGAAAAAAGAAAAAATTACAGGAATAGAAATTGTGGAATCTTCTGATTTTCATGAAATAGAAAAGGTTGATTCGTAAACATTAAAACTAAAATATGATATGGTAGCTAAAATCATCGTTCCTGTTAAATATGAGGAGATAGAAAGGCTAGGGGATGCCCAGTTCTATTTCTATGAAGTATATAAGGAATCTTGTGATTGTGTAGGCTTATATACGATGGATGGAGATCCGGTGATTCCGTGTGGATCCAAGTACAATTTTTTTAGAATAGAACGTATTAAAAACTACGATGGTTACGAAATTAAAGGTGACGTTGGCTCAGTATATGATGACTATAAAGTAGGCGTCTTTTCGCTTGAAGGGAAACGCATGATCATTCCTTGTGAGTACAAAAAAATTGATTTTGTTGAGATGGATGGAGCCAACTATTTTAAGGCTAAGTCAGACGACAACCAATACGTCTATTTTACCCTCACGGGAGAGAAGGTGTCACACTCAAAAGAAGATAAATAATGGATAAGCTGAAAAGAGGATGAAAAAGTGTTTTTTTATTACAACATCGATTCGCATACTCTTAATCCTAATGGAGGTCGTGCTAAAATACTTTGGGGTGGGGCAAGAGAACACGAGGGTGTTGTTTGAAGGTTTAATTGTTAGTAGGTTATGAAAAGACTTGAAATATTTATTGCTTTTTTATTGATCATCACAAAAGCCTATCTCCATCTTATCCTCACGGGAGAGAGCGTGTCACACTCAAAAGATTCATAAAAAAAGGAAGGCGAAACTTGGTGGTTTCTGCCTTCCTTCGCTGCGTTTTAAGAGTCGGCTTGTTTATTTTTTAATGATTTTTTGTGTTTTTCCATCTAGATTTAACATATAAACGCCAGACTTCCATTTTTCTCCTATTGTTTTTGTTTCTGTAACAAATCCTGTCTCAATTCTTTTTCCTAAGATGTCACTTACAATGTAGTCGCCACAGCCATGTATCGTTAACTCTGTGTCAAATGGGTTAGGATAGGCGAGTGCTGTTTCTGCTTCTATTTCATCGACAAAGGTCTCTTCCTTCTTGCATTCCGTGTTATCTTCGAAACATTTCCATGAAGTAGAAGTGGCATCGGAGGCTAACTCTCCGTAGACGATACCCAATCCGATGGTGCTCATGTAGAATCGTCCGTACACATTCCAATCGCCTACGATAAATTGTCCATTACCCGGACCTCCGTATCGATGTTCATCATCATTGATTCTATACCAAGTTGCACCTAAGTCTTCTGAACTATAAATGCCCAGACTACAATCGTTAGCAATTCCATAGATGTATATGACATAATCACCTGTCTTTCCTTTACCAACACCTACTGCCTCACAGTAGGAGACACCATCAATGTTTTTGAATGTCTTACCATGGTCGGTCGTTACTTTCAAACCATTACCACCACAAGGCGCATAGATGAGCCCCTCTTTGCCTGGTACGATGGTGATTCTTCCGAACCCATTGTTTGAGAGAGTGGTTGTGGTATAGGTTTCACCATAGTCGGAACTATAGGCGAAAAGGTTTTCGCCACTGACGTAGACATAAGCATCGTTTTGAGGATCCACTTGAACATGAGTTGCTTTGTCAAACCCCGTTAATTTAGTCCAAGAGGTGCCATTGTTGTCAGAATAGAAGAGTCCTCCGCTACCAGGTACAGGTATGTTGAAGAAACGATAGTTGTTTCCTTTCTTTGTGATGGCACATTTGCCTTCGTGAGAGATTAAGACCTCACTTGGATAGTAAGGGTTGGTGTAAGTGGCGCTTGTCTTGCTCATGCTTTTCCATCCATTGTGACCTGTGGTGGTGTAGAAGAAACCAGAGTTAGCCACACGCATCATCACATTAGGGTCTTTGCTGTAATAGTTGATACCACCCGTTGTGCCAGGAGCTGGATCGTGAATAGGGGCGAACTCATGTATGTTTTTATGAATGAATCCAGTGTAATCACCGATGACGGATAGCAGGTCTCCATTCGGTATGCTGACCATATCTAATGCGACTGTCTCTTCCAAACCATTCACATCGAAGTAGAATGTAGGAGTTCCTTCACACCAGATATTGTTGCAGGTGAAGATACCGTTACCCGATCCTACAGAGACTTTCGCGTCATCATTCGGATCCATGCACATCGTACTCCAGTGGATAGCATAACCAGGAATCCAAGTGACATTGTTGTTGGTGAGTATCATTCTGTTTTGAAGTGATTTCCATGACTTACCACCATCTGTAGAAGTCCAGTAGATGTCACCATTAGCATTGGTGCCGTTATCCCATTTTTGAGAGACCCATGTGCTGTTGGTGCAAGCAACTAGTTTGTTGGCGTCTTTAGAAGAGACAACCACATCACCAAATGCATAGCCCGTTGCAGGCGAGATGTCCGTTGCCTTTTTTGTTGTAGAATTATAACGATAGATGGCGCCATTCTTACCGTATGCTTTCGCATCGGAATAAGCGATCAACAAGTTGCCATCAGGGTCTAACTTCATCTTGCAAGGGATGAGGTTGGTAGGCAACCCATTGACAGCTGCCCAAGAAGAACCACCATCTTCAGACACATATACATTATCCGCACTAGTACGGGAGATGCCGACGAATATACGTTGCGTCTTGTTGCCGTTCTTTGAGGATTTGTCGAATACGATTGCGGTGGTTCCGTTTTCGTCTGGTGTGGTGGCAAATTTCTTATTCTCCCAACTAGGCCAATTGGTTGAGTTGGTGTAGACCTTAGGGAAAGATTGAACAACTTTCCATGACATACCACCATCTTCACTATAGATTAGCGGATTGTTCACACGACCACCACAATATACGATGTTACTATTGTTAGGATCCACAGCGATTCGTTCGCCACAGTTTCGTCCGTCGCCATTTCCATGAACGTAAATCAGATTGGAGACATCCACGGTAGTAAAAGATTTACCGCCGTCTTTAGAGACTAGCACCGCACTCTTTTGAGCACTGAAGTATTGACATCCAGCCAACAAATATATATTATCCTCATTGCTTGGGTCGATTGCAGCACCATCGATGCTGTATAGTCCTTTGTCTGCGTCGGAAATGAAATTAGTTAGGGGCGACCAGGAACAGTCACTTGCATTCCACTTATAAGCACCACCCACATCCGTGCGGGCAATTTTCGTGTTGCCACTGGCGATGATGCCAGGAATGAATCCACCACCACCGATGGCTAAGGTTCCGTAGGAGTATTTGATGCTCTTTTTGCATGCATCAGAAACCATTGTCTCGGAGCATGAAACAGCATCGCTTTTATCAGTGACGAATCGGATATTGTCGAGGTATACAGTTCCAGTTGCCGCAGCAGGACCGAAGTATAGGTTTCCACTGCCAGAGGCGCCAGCACTTGTGTAATCCGCATATACGGTGGTCCATTTCCCTTTCTGACAATCCAAGTAGATGTCCTTGTCAGGAGCACCTGCATATACTTTTAATTGTAGATCCATTGTTGTGAAGACATCCACAGCAACAATATATTTGCTGAGATCCTTTTCACACCAGAATCCTTGCAATCCCCAATCAGATGAGGTGATTTTGCAACAACGTTTACTGGTATTTCCACAAGAATGAGGGTTTTCGACATTTTCTGCGGTTGATCCCCAACCGTCTTTTAATACGGTGGTTCCATCTTCAAAGTCGTGGGTAATTTCTGCACTGACACCGAATGAGGTCAATAGTGCAAAACAGAAGGGTAATAAATACTTTTTGTTCATGACGTATTATTTAAGATTTTATGGTTTTGCAAATGTATAAAAAAACTTTGGGAGAGTTGCTGTTTTAACAAAAAATAATAAAAAATGTGGTTCGCGTAGAGACGCACGGCCGTGTGTCTCTATTGATATAAATTCCAAAATTCCACAAATTAAATTTATAGAACCCACTATTTATGAGATTTTGTGCGAATTATGTATCTTTGTAATGTTGTTTCAAAGAACTAACTATTCAATATTCGGTGAAATAGGTTCTCCCGATTGTTGAAGAATAGATATATAGAACCGTAAAAAAAATGATATGAGAAAAATTCTTTATTTCATTATGGGATTAGGGGTCCTTTCGTTTTTCTCCTGTACCCAAAACAGACAAAGTGCACTTGAGAAATTCGTAGAGGATGCGAATAATGAATTGCCTATGTATATCAATGAACATGTGTTGTATGATAGCATTGTGCTTCATGAAAAAGAAAAAAATGTAATCATGTGTTACTCTATTGATATTGATTTAGACATATTTGTTGAATCCTTAAATAATCAAGATACAACAGTGATGAAAACCATGATGATAACCTACTTCCAAAATGATTCCACAATGAGTGCTTTTCTATCGATGATGGACAGTGCCAATTATTCTATTGGTGTTGAATACCGAAATAGAGCAGGAGACGTACTAAAGAAATTCATTATAACTAAAGAGGAATACAGTAAAAAAATTGATCCTTCACAAATTGAAAACAATAGAAACAACCAAATGATAAATGAAGTAAATAGTATAAAATCCATTTGCCCAGTAGAATTTGATGAACACACCTCTTGGAAGGATGTGTCATTGGATTTAGACCAAAAAAAGCTTTTTTACGTTTATGAAGTTCGAAATGTGTCAACCGCAGATAGGAATACAATATATTTGTATGAAAATATGAATAAAAATATAAAAAACGTTGTGGATGGACCATCGTTGGAACTTTTCAAAGAGGCTAATCTTACCATCATCTTTCAATATGTGATAGATGGTGACACAATGAATTTTACATATACTCCGGAGGATTACAATTAGAATTATTCCATTTTGTGTTATTTGAAGGGAAAGAATTGTCTTATTTGAATAAATTATTCTGTAAATTTGTAAGGAACATTTAATTGAACGTTATATGAAACACAGATTTATTGCAATATTGGTGCTTATGATTTCTTTTCTGGGATTTACAAAAGTATATGCAGGAAAGACATATTATGAAATAAAGGTGTTTTCTGATATTGGAGCCACTTCATGGACCTATTTGAAGAATGGCTTACAGGAAGCCAAGGAAAAGAAGGCAGATGTTGTGTTCCTTCATTTGAACACCTATGGAGGTCAGGTTGATTATGCAGATTCTATGCGTACGGCCATTTTGAATTATGATAAACCCGTATATGTGTTCATCGACAATAACGCAGCTTCGGCTGGTGCTTTGATTTCTATCTCATGTGACAGTATCTATATGCGACAGGGAGGTAACATTGGTGCTGCTTCCGTGGTGAATGAGACAGGGGAGAAGATGCCAGATAAATATCAGAGTTACATGCGTTCCATCATTCGTTCCACAGCAGAATCTCACGGAAAGGTGAAGACGGTTGAGAATGGAGATACGGTAGAACGTTGGTTCCGTGACCCTAAGATAGCTGAAGCAATGGTGGATGAGTTCATTAACATCCCTGGATTGGTGGATTCCACTAAGATTTTGACCATGACTGCCAGAGAAGCCATGGAGAATCATTATTGTGAAGGAATCTATGAAAACATTGATGAAATCATTGTGAAGGCTCTTGATGATTCTGAATATCAGTTGCTTTCATATAACCCTACCTTCTTCGATAATTTGAAAGGTTGGTTGTTAAGTCCTGTTCTACATGGTATCTTAATCATGTTGATTATTGGAGGTATCTATTTCGAAATGCAGACACCAGGTGTGGGCTTTGCATTAGGTGTTTCTGTTGTGGCTGCCGTCTTGTATTTTGCACCGTTGTATATCGATGGATTGGCAGAAGCATGGGAGGCTATCATCATTATTTTAGGCGTCGTCTTAATCGCACTGGAGGTCTTTGTCATACCGGGCTTCGGTGTCGTCGGTATTACCGGTATCATATTATTGGTTGCCGGCTTGATATTGAGTTTGATTCCAAACAAAACATTCTCGTTTGACGCTGTTTCAGGACATCAATTAAACGTTGCTATGGCTACTGTGTTAATCGCCATGGTGGGCTCTGCCGCACTGATTGTTTACATTTCAAATAAGATTGGTACCGAAGGCATATTTAAAAATATTGCCTTGAACCAGTCTATTGATTCAGATTACGTCGGAGTCTCTCAGGATGTAAATATTTTGGTGGGTATGGTAGGTGTCACAGAGACGGTTTTAGGTCCGTCAGGTAAAGTGAATATTGAAGGTGAAATATATCCAGCTATCTCAGAATCGGGATATCTAGACCCGGGAGTCAAGGTGGTTGTTCGAAAATATTCCACAGGACAATTATATGTAAGAAAGGCGTAGAGTGTAAGGCATGTTTAAACTGACTAAATTCACATTAGACAATGGGTTGCGTGTAGTCCATTATGAGGATAAGAACGCACCGATGGTTATTTTGAATACGTTGTATGATGTAGGCTCAAAGGATGAGACAATAGACAAGACTGGCTTTGCTCATCTGTTTGAACATCTGATGTTTGGAGGCACACCTGCTGTCCCTTCCTTTGATGAACCTATACAGAAAGCGGGCGGTGAGAATAATGCTTGGACAAGTGCGGATCTGACCAATTATTATGTTGTCCTTCCTGCCAACAATGCTGAAATAGCCTTTTGGTTGGAGTCGGATCGTATGAACGGACTTTCATTTTCACAAAAGAGCCTGGATGTGCAACGTCATGTGGTGTGTGAAGAGTTTAAACAGAGATGTCTGAATCAACCTTACGGAAATTTACATCACTATATAAGAAAACTATGTTTCGGTACACATCCGTATGGGTGGCCTACGATAGGACTTGAACTATCGCATATCGAGAATGCTACGTTGGATGAGGTGAAGTCTTTCTTCTATTCTCATTATGCTCCCAATAATGCCATTTTGGTGGTAGCAGGCAATATCTCGTTGGAGGAGACGAAACGATTGGTGCATAAATGGTACGATTCCATTCCTTATAGAGAGATTAAAAAGAGATCCATTCCTTCCGTTCCCAAACAAGAAAAGGAACAGTATTTAGAGGTGGAGGAGAATGTCCCTACTACGTGCTTCTTCCGAATGTATCATACGGGAGGACGATTTGATAATGATTATTGGACGTCGGATGTCCTTTCTGATGTGTTGTCGAATGGAACCTCTTCGCGTGTCCACCAACGATTGGTGAAGGAGAAGAAAATCTTTACATCAGCTTCCGCCTATATCTCTGGCGATATTGAGACGGGCTTGTTTTATCTGACAGGTAAGTTGTGTGATGGAATCACCTATTCCAATGCAGATGAAGCCTTCGAAGAACTGATTGATGAAGTAAGAAATGAATTGGTTTCTGATTATGAAATACAGAAATTAAGAAATAAATTCGAGTCACGACAAATAACCGATAGCATGGTTTTGATGGACCTTGCCAGTGATTTAGCATATTATGAGTTGCTGGGTGATGCGAACCAAATCAATCAGTTGACACAGCGTTACAATGAGGTAACACCACAAATGCTTCGTGATTTCACGTTGAATACATTTAAAAGAGAGAATTGTTCCACTTTATTTTACAAAGCGAAGAAATGAACTTAATAGAGAATATAAAAAAGAATAAGTCCCTTTACGCATACATGGCTCTCTTTTGGGTCTGTACCATATCGGCATGGTTTGCTGTGGATAGAACTATATGGGTGATGGAGTTGCTTCCTGCTTATTTTGGCTTCTTGACGATTTTCATCTTGCATGATAAGGGAGTGCGTTTTTCGAAGCTTTTAAATATTGTCATATTTGTTCAGGTTATTGTTTTGATGATAGGAGGTGTCTTCACCTATTCCAATGTGCCTTTTTTCAATCCGACGGATTGGTTGGGCGAAACGTTGGGCTGGGAGAGAAACAATTACGATAAATTAGGACATTTCATGCAAGGTATTACACCTTACGTGGCAGCAAAGGAGTTGCTGATGAAAAAGAAGATTGTCAGAAGAAGTACGATGCAAGTCTTCTTGTGTATTAGCGTTTCTTTGGCGGTCAGTGCCTTCTATGAGTTGTTTGAATATGCCACGACCATGGTCTCTTCAGAGTTCGCTACCGAATTCGTTGCTTCACAAGGAGATCCGTTTGATACACAAAAAGATATGTTGTTCGCCTTCTTGGGCTCTATATTTGCTGCATGTGCCTTTATCAATTACAAGTATGGTGAGGAGGAAGAACAGGCCTTGAATTAAAAAAATAGCCTTGATGAATATAAACTGAATTTTATAGAAGTTCACATTGTTTTATTTCGTATTTTTGCAAACGAATGAAACGGTTTTTAATCATACTATTTGTTTTACCTCTCTTTTTGCCAGCTATGGCGAGAAAGAAGGATAAGGTTTCTAGCAATACAGATACCTCTTACGTTATCACACCTGATACGTTTGCCGTTCTTTCAGAATCAAAATCCTCCAAAAATAAGGATCAAAATAGCAAGAAGGTGATTCCTGTTTATTCATGGAATTACAAAGGACCGTTAGCTTATAAAGAAACGGCAGGTTTGGATACATCCATGGTGGAGTTTTATATTAACAACCCTGCACAAAAACAGACGATAGCATTGCAGACACTTGGTAACTTGGGTTCTCCTGCACAATCAGCTATCTTTATGCAACGTACAAACAAAACGGACTTCATCTTCTTTCAACCTTATCAGTTGTATTATAAGTCGAGTGAAGATCTTCTTTATTTCAACACTAGAAGACCATTCTCCTATCTGAATTATTATGGCGGTGGTATCCATAATCGTGATAACAGACGCTTGGACGGACTCTTCTCTGTTAATGTCAATCCAAAGTTGAATTTCGGCTTGTATGGCGATTGGACGAAAGCTTATGGCTGTTATAGCTCACTCTCCACAAAGTTCCATAATGCGGGCTTCTTCGGTAGTTATGATGGTTCTCATCATCAGTTGGGAGTTTCCGTCTCATTTAATGGTTTTGAAAGTTATGAAAATGGTGGTTTCACCAACGACAAGAATATAACCGACCCTAAAAACACGGGTAAAATGGAACCTATGAATATTCCTGTATTTTTCTCTAACAATGATTGGACAAAAGTGCATAATTGGAATATGGATTTCAATTATAAGTATCATTTTGGTATAGAAAAAGAGGTTGAGGTTTCGCCAGACTCTGTTAGAACGGAACTGATTCCTGTCACCTCCATTCTCTATCATTTTAATTTGGAGAGTGATTGGCGTCGTTTTTATGAAAGAAACACCGTGTCAGGTGGTTTCGGTGTGGATAGTTTTTATCATACTTATCAATTGGATGATACATTGTATTATAATCGTGTTTCCTCAATTGATTCCTCTCGGTTTATGCAGATGAAGCATACCGTAGGTATCATGTTGAATGAGGAATACAATACTTTGATGAAATTTGGCTTCGCCGCTTATGCAACGTACAAGATTAAGAAGTATACATATCTGGACGAAGGCCTTACGAGAAATGCTACGAATGTTACTCCTCATAATGATTCCATTGGGTATCTGTACAACCCTATGTACAATCAGATTTATCGTAACAAGTTTGGTGTGGGTGCTCAATTATCCAAACACCAAGGTGATGCGTTCACATACGATTTTTATGGAGAGTATTATTTCTTAGATGAGAAGAAAACTGCTAGTACTTTCGAATTTGGCGGACGTTTAAGTAGTAGTGCGAAGTGGGGAAAACAACCCGTGAATATCAGTGCCAAAGCGAAATTTGAACGCTTCTGTCCAGAATTCTATGAGGATTATTACTACAGTAATCACATCTATTGGAACAATGATTTTGAAAACAAACAGAATTTGACGATCAATGGAAGCTTGAGTTTCCCTTATTTCGCTTTTTATGATGGATTGGGACTCAGTTTTATGGCAGATTTCCAAAATTTGCACAATTATATCTTCTGGAATAAAAAAGCTAAACCTGAGCAATATTCTGATAACTTGCAGGTGTTGACCCTCGGTTTAACAGAGAATGCGCGTGTATGGCATCTTCATTGGGATAATAAGTTGATCTTCCAACAATCAAGTAATGATGAGGTGTTGCCACTTCCTCAGTTGAGTTGGTATTCGGCTGGTTATCTCAGATTTGACCATTTGTTTAAAGTGTTGAATATTCAACTTGGTGTTGATATGCGTTGGAATTCTGCTTATTATGCGCCATATTTTATGCCGGCAACAGGTCAATTCTTCGTTCAGGATTTGGATAGTCCTGAGAGTAAGAAGTATGGAAATTATGTCTATATGAATGCATTTGTTAATTTCCATTTGAAACGTGTTCGCTTCTATGTAGAGTTCAACCACCTTAACAAACTATGGACGAACCACTACAACTACCTATATACTCGTGGTTATGCGATGGATCCTACTTATTTGAAGTTTGGACTCTCAGCTACTTTGTCAGATTGATTTTTCTTTCTTCTTGCAAGAATGATGAGTGTAACGGATAGTAGCACTAATAAGATTCCTATGCCCATTTTAAACGTGACTCTTTCGCCAAAGACAAAAACACCTACACATAGTGCAGATACAGGTTCTAGTGCTCCGAAGATAGCTGTTTGCGTTGATCCAATGTTCCTTACTGCCACCGCTAATAGTAGCAATGATAATAGTCCTGGAAATACAGCTAGGATCATTGCATAAAACCATATATTGGCAGAGTAGGGTATGATGATGTGATTGTCGGTTGTCGTTAATGAATGAATAAAAATAAAGCAGGCACAAAACAGGGTGGCGAAAAAGGTTAGTTTGGTCGCAGACACCTGTAGTTTTGCCCGATTCACAATGACTATGTAGACTGCATAGGCTAGGGCTGATATCAGAACAAGAATAACTCCTGTTATGCTCAATTTCACCCCCTCTCCATTGTATAAGATGGCGACACCCACCATGGAAAGGAAAATGGCTGCCATCATGGGATGGGTTAGTTTCTCGTGAAAGACAGCTGCCATGATGATTGCCACCATAATAGGATAGATAAACAATATGGTGGATGAAATGCCTGCATCCATATAATGAAAACTATCGTAGTAGGTGAGGGATGAGATTGCGAACATGAGTCCCAGTAAGATTGAAAAAGCCAATTCGCGCTTGCTGATCTTGTATGATTCGCGCTGTATGAGTAGAGTAATGCCCAGTAATAACGAAGCGAGAGAGAAACGATAGAACAATGCAGAATCTGTGTTGATACCATCTTTATAGAGATATAATGCCCCTAATGGATTCATTCCATAACATACAGCAGAGGCAATCGCTGCAATAACACCTTTGGTAGTGGATGATATCATTTCATTTCCATAAAAAGCAAATAGCCGGATTATTCCGCCATTAATGCAGATTTGCTCTCGTTGAACGATCCTAAGGTGACTTGCGTGATTTGATTCACCAACGACTTGTCATACGGACGTTCGACGATGATATAATTGTCTGTGAAACCTCGCATGAAGTTCCCTTTCTTTCTCTCTTCCCATAAGACTTCCACCTTCCGACCAATTTGAGACTGGTAGAATTGTATGCGTTTCTCTTCAGACAGTTCATGCAGAATGTCACTTCTTCTTTTCTTTTCTGTAGAGTTAACTTTGTTGCCTATTTTCAGGGCGGCAGTGTTCGCACGTTCAGAGTAGCTGAAGACATGTAGCTGACTGATGTCCAGTTGCTTTAAAAATTGGTATGTGGTGTTGAAGTATTCTTCAGTCTCTCCGTTGGTTCCGACGATGACATCTACCCCAATGAAGGCATTGGGCATGCACTCCTTGATGGCTCTGACTTTATCTGCATATAAGTCTGTTTTATAATGTCTTTTCATAAGAGATAACACTTCGTCACATCCAGATTGCAATGGAATATGGAAGTGTGGAACAAAGTGTTTGGAGTGAGCCGTGAATTGGATGATTTCATCAGATAGCAAATCCGGTTCGATAGATGAGATTCGGTATCTGAAGGAGCCTTCAATTTTATCCAAGGCAACAATTAGGTCGTAGAATGTTTCGTTGGTGGATTTGCCGAAATCACCGATGTTGACACCCGAGATGACAATCTCCATTGCACCCATATCTACTGCTAATTGCGCTTGCTCCACTGTGTGGGCAACCGTATCGTTTCTGCTTTTGCCACGTGCAATAGGTACGGTACAATAGGTGCAGAAATTATCACATCCGTCCTGTACTTTCAACCAAAAACGAGTCCGGTCACCACGCGTGCAGGAGGCGTTGAACTTGTTGATACCGCTTCTTTGCGTGTGGATAATCTCTGGGGTTTTCTTTTTGTCAAGGGTGTCAATCAAATTGATGATATCAAACTTGTTTTGACTTCCGATGATTAAATCAACTCCCTCTATTTGAGCGATGGCTTCAGGCTTTAGTTGAGCATAGCAACCCAGAACGACAATGATGGCTTCTGGGTATCGAGTAATCAGTTGTTTGATTACTTGTCTATCTTTGCGGTCTGCCACTTCCGTTACCGAACAGGTGTTGATGATGCAGATGTCGGGTGCCTCGTTGGCACTAGCTCTTTCAAATCCCTTTTCAAGGATTTTTTTCTCAATGGAAGAACTCTCTGCAAAATTCAGTTTGCAACCTAAGGTATGAAATAATATTTTCTTTGCCATCGTTTTTAATTGGGCGAATTAAGGTGAATTTTATAAAAGAGACGATGTACATACACATCGTCTCAACCTTAATATCTAATATATCTACTAACAATCGATTTTGAGGAACATTAGTAGCCTTTACGTTTATTATCTTCTAATTCATCTAACAATGCCTGAGGAATAGTTTCCTTTCCTTCACGGAGTATGCATTTGTGACAAGCCATCTCTCTTGAGTACATACGACCGATGCAGTAGTTGGTGTGGTCGCAAGTACAACGGTAATGCTCATCCTCCTTCATGTGGTTAACGAAGGCAGGGTCGTTGAGTAGAGAACGAGCCATAGCGACAAATTCAAAGCCGTCGTCAAGTACCTCGTCTATTTTCTCTCTTGATACCAAACCGCCAATGTAGCACAATGGCATTTTGAGAGCGGCACGGAATTTCAGTGCATCCTCAAGGAAATAAGCCTCTTTGAAAGGCACGGTTGGAATCATAAAACGACCACCGAGACGAACTAGTAGTGGCATCAGGAAGTCTTGCATGTAGTGTGTCAATGTCTTAATTGGCATAGCACCACGCATGACGTCCATTGGAGCACTGCTTACGAAACCGCTACTTAGCACTAAAGCATGAGCACCGCACTTCTCAAGAGTCTTTGCCACCTCCAGACTTTCGTCGATATCCATTCCGTTGCGACAGCAGTCGCGCATGTTCATCTTCACCAAGATAGCCATGTCGTCTTTAGCAGCCGACATCACTTCGTCCATAGACATTTTCATGAAGCGCATTCTGTTCTCGAGGGAGCCTCCGAATTCGTCGTGACGATGGTTGGTGGATGGTGATAAGAATTGGCTGATCAGGTAGCCATGACCAGCATGTAGTTCGACTGCATCAAAACCAGCTTCACGAGCGAGGTTGACGCCAAGTCCGAATGATTTAGTTATGCGATTGATATCATCCATGTTCATTCCCCTAACAAAAGTAGGAGAGTATAGGTTGAAACCAGTAGATGCGGAGATAGGTGTGCAACCACAGATTTTTCTGTGAGACATATTTCCACAGTGACCGATTTGTATACTAGCAGCCGCACCCTCTTTGTGGATAGCGTCTGTGATTCTTCTAAGAGCGGGAATGTTTTCTTTCTTCAACCAAAGTTGGTGAGGGAAGGAGAGTCCACTTTGATCTACAGAAGAGTAGGCCAAGGTGGTCATTCCGATGCCTCCAGCAGCGACAGAGACATGGTAGTTATAGAGCATTTCAGAAGGTGCGTTGCCAGGACACATACCTTCAAATGCAGCGGATCGGATGGTACGGTTTCTTAATGTGAGCGGACCAATCCTTCCGGGTGTGAATAGTGTTGACATGTTTAGTAAATAAAAGGTATTATTCGTTTTAAGTTCTTAGTTCGCATTTCAGGAAACATCGTTTGATATTTCTTGTATATTGTATTAGCTCTTGGTACAAGATTAGCGAATGTCCAAATAAAGAAGACTGCACCAGCAAAAGACCATGTAAGGATGGCCCATCCTAGCCATTCTGTCAATTCACCAAAGTAGTTGGCAGAGGTTACGTAATCATAAAAACCACCTTTTGGAAGGTAGTGGTTGTGATCACCTGGTTTACGCAGGTGACGAATGATATAATCCGAATGAAGATTGATACCCATTCCTGTGAAGAATACGATAGTACCTATGATGAATTGAGGAGTGGTGAGCCAATCTAATGTGTACATATCAGCAGGAGACACATAGAAAATCCATCCACCTTGCATCAAACCGTTCAATGTGTTGAAAATGACACCCATGAGCATGATGAAAATAGGCATCCTACTCTTGGTTTTAAACAACATTGGGAATATGAATGATCTTTGAAAATAGTGCGTTTGAAAAAAGAGGAAGAATAGAAGTGGAACCGTTTGAAAGGTTCTCTCTGAAAACCACCAACAAGCTAACATAACAAAGAAGACTGGAGCCTCCATCAAAATCCATCCTAATCGGTTGTTAACGGTTCCTCCCCATTTCTTATCATACATGATACCATAACCTGCGTCCACACGGTAAAGGGAGAAAAAAACAATTACAGCAATTCCAGTCATTATCCACAAGAAACGGGAAAAAATCTCAGCATCATTAAAAATAACCATACTTGTCTGTTTTGTGAGGAATTCTTAAATGCATCTTTGCATATAATCTGATCGTTTATTGGCTTAAATGTCCATAATATATCAAACACCTACATAAGAATAACATAAAAATCCCATGTGTTTTTATAATCGGGGAGTTTACTAAAATGCCCCTTAGAATTAAAATTAAGCGAAATTAAGGAATTTTTTAAGAAATAAGAAATAAATAAAGGGGAAAGTTTTGTGTTTCCGTGCTAAAATGATATTTTTGTATCATAACCTTAGCCCGTGAAAAGGCGCTGTCCGAAATGGATAGTTTTTATTCTAAAAGTTGTCTGACTGTTGTCAGACGGGGTTGAGCTGGTTTGCAGTTAGCGAGACCTAAGGTACCGATATAATTATCGGTATCTTTTTTTGAATTTATGACTAATTAAAAATGGAGGAAGTAGTTGATTCATTACATTCGGATTCGATTTCATTAGTTGCACAACAGACGAAGACGGCTTTTGAAAACGGAAATTATCAGGAGGCGATACATACTGTCATAACTAAGGGTATTGATATGACGGTGAGTTTTGCTATGCGGATTCTTTTGGCTGTCATTGCCTATTTCATTTTGCGTTGGGTGGTGAAAAAACTGAATCTTCTTTTCACTAAGATGTTGGAGAGAAAGAATACAGATCCGACGTTATCCTCTTTTTTGCAAAGCCTGGTGAACATTGTCCTGAATTTCATCGTCATCATTGTTATCATAAGCATTTTAGGCATTGAAACCTCTTCCTTCGTTGCTTTGTTCGCCTCAGCTGGTGTTGCCATAGGTATGGCTTTGAGTGGATCATTGCAAAATTTTGCAGGAGGTGTGATGATTATGTTCTTCCGACCATTTAAGGTGGGTGATTTCTTGGAGACACAGAATGTTACGGGTGTTGTAAAAGAGATTCAAATATTCAATACGATTATATTGACGACTGATAATAAGACGGTTATTGTGCCTAATGGAGGACTCTCCACGGGCATTATCACCAATTATTCAAAAGAGTCGAAACGAAGAGTTGATTTCGTCTTTTCCATTGCTTATGGTGAGGATTATGACAAAGCGAAGTCAGTCTTGTTGGATTTGCTGGATCGCAATCCGTTGGTGTTGAAGTCGGATGATGTTCCGGCACCTTTCATTGCCATTACTAAGTTGGACGAAAGTTCGGTGAACATAGTGGTTCGTGTTTGGGTGGAGTCGAAAGATTATTGGAACGTTTATTTCCAAATGAACGAAGATGTTTACAAGGAGTTTACTAAACAAGGAGTGAACATACCATTCCCACAAATGGATGTTCATATTCATCAATCTGTATGAAAATGAAACATGTATATCAAATCATTTCGTGTCTTGTTCTATTTATGATGGTAGAATCAGACCTATTTGCACAAAAGGATTTCTTTGGAATGCAGACAATCACGTTGGCTGATCAAGAGTTCGCCTTGAAATGGTCGGCTAAAACGAGAAACGATCGCTATATGGAGGAGTTTCTATTGCCTTCGGAGAATTTTGCTGGATTTGTACAAAAGGTGACGGTAGAATGTTCGCAGGAGAATAAAAGTGTAGAGGATGAAATGAGAGAGTTGATGGCTAAATTGGCTGTGAAAAAAGAGCAGAACATCGTCTTTAGTTTTGAGCAGATCGATTCGCCTGTGGAGGGTGAGGTTTGGATTGAATATGTACAAGGAAACGTACAAGGCGGACAGTCCTTTACCATGGAATGGAATCTGAATCGCTATCGTTTGGTCAATAATAGAGTTGTCTTGTTTAGAGTTATCCATAGAGCGTATGACAAGGAGTTGGATGATTTTATGAAAGTCATCAACAAAAAACGAGACAAATGGATTAAGGATGCAGCCTCTTTCCAATTGGAGACTGTGAAGGTGAAAAAATAGAAAAAAGTAATTAATCATAATAAATACACACTTAAAAGTATGTTTGAGAGTTTAGGCGAAAGACTGGAACGATCTTTCAAGATATTAAAGGGAGAAGGTAAGATTACGGAGATTAACGTTGCTGAGACGTTGAAGGATGTTCGTAAGGCTTTGTTGGATGCGGATGTTAACTATAAAGTAGCTAAGAATTTTACTGATATGGTAAAAGAGAAGGCAATGGGTCAGAATGTGCTCACTGCCGTTAAGCCAAGTCAGTTGATGGTGAAGATTGTGCATGATGAGTTGGCAGAACTGATGGGTGGTTCATCAGTAGATATTAACATCTCAGGACATCCAGCTGTTATTTTGATGTCTGGTTTGCAAGGTTCTGGTAAGACCACTTTCTCAGGAAAGTTGGCCAACATGCTTAAGAAGAAAAAGAATAAGAAACCGTTATTGGTGGCATGCGACGTTTATCGTCCGGCTGCTATTGAACAGTTGAAAGTGTTGGCTGGTCAGATAGAGTGTGATGTATATACAGAAGAGGATAGCAAAGATCCTGTTAAGATTGCTCAGAATGCTATTCAACATGCAAAGGCTAAAGGCAATGATATTGTCATTATAGATACTGCAGGTCGTTTGGCTGTGGATGAGGAGATGATGAACGAGATAGCAGCCATCAAGAAAGCGATAGAACCACAGGAGATCTTGTTTGTTGTGGACTCCATGACAGGTCAGGATGCTGTGAATACAGCTAAGGAGTTCAATGATCGTTTGGACTTTGATGGTGTTGTTCTAACTAAGTTGGATGGTGATACGCGTGGTGGTGCGGCTTTGTCAATCCGTTCCGTTGTAAATAAACCGATCAAGTTCGTTGGTACGGGTGAGAAGATGGAAGCTATTGATGTGTTCCACCCTCAACGTATGGCAGACCGTATCCTCGGAATGGGTGATATCGTTACCTTGGTTGAACGTGCCCAAGAGCAATATGATGAGGAACAAGCTAAGAAACTGCAAAAGAAGATTGCAAAGAACCAGTTCGACTTCAACGACTTCCTTGCTCAGATTCAACAAATCAAGAAGATGGGTAACTTGAAGGATTTGGCAGCGATGATTCCTGGTGTTGGTAAGGCTATGAAAGATGTGGAGATTGATGATAACGCCTTCAAGGGAATTGAAGCTATCATCTATTCTATGACACCTGAGGAGCGTGTTAATCCAGGTATCTTGGACAATAGTCGTAGAACTCGTATCGCAAAAGGTAGTGGTACCAATATTCAAGAGGTGAATCGCTTGTTAAAACAATTTGAGGAGACTAGAAAGATGATGCGTATGGTAACGCAAAATCGTCCGGCTAGATTCTCTTTCGGTAGAAAATAATTGGAGGTATTATATATGAATTTAATTGACGGAAAAGCAATTGCAGATCAGATTAAATCTGAAATTGCAGAAGAAGTAAAAGAAATTAAGGCAAAGGGTGGTAAAACACCTCATTTGGCTGTGATTATCGTCGGTCACGATGGCGGTAGTGAGACGTATGTAGCACATAAGGTAAAGTCTTGTGAGCAAGTAGGTTTCAAATCAACCAAACTATGTTTTGAGGATGATATCACAGAAGACGAATTGTTGAAACAAATTGATATTCTCAATAAGGATGAGGATGTGGATGGTTTCATCGTTCAATTACCATTGCCAAAACATATTTCAGAACAGAAGGTGATCGAGGCAATCGACTATCGTAAAGATGTGGATGGATTCCATCCAATCAATGTAGGTCGTACTTCCATTGGTCTTCCTTCATTTGTCTCTGCTACTCCTGCAGGTATCATGGAGTTGTTGAAGAGATATAAGATTGAGACTTCAGGTAAGCATTGCGTTGTGATCGGACGTAGTAATATCGTAGGAAAACCTGTTACCTCTTTGATGATGCAAAAAGCATATCCAGGAGATGCAACGGTAACCATTTGTCACAGTCGTACGAAGAATTTGAAAGAGATTACTCTTCAAGCAGATATTATCATTGCAGCAATGGGTTCTCCTAAGTTCTTAAAAGCTGATATGGTAAAGGATGGTGTGGTAATCATCGATGTAGGTACTACTCGTGTTCCATCCACTGAGACAAAGAGTGGCTTTAAGTTGACGGGTGACGTAGATTTTGAGAATGTGGCACCAAAATGTAGCTACATCACGCCAGTTCCAGGAGGCGTCGGACCGATGACTATTTGTTCTTTGTTAAAGAATACACTGTTAGCAGGAAAGAAAGCAATATATAAATGAAAATGATGGGGGAGAGAAGATTCTTTCCCCCTTTTTGCCTATGATATTTTACACGCCGGACATAGAGAAGGATCCCCATTTGCCTGAGGAAGAGTCGCAACATGCCGTAAAGGTGTTGCGCTTGGAAGCAGGAGATAAAATAGAGTTGGTGGATGGAAAGGGCAATTATTATGAAGCGGAGATAGCTTTCCCTCATCATAAGCATTGTCAAGTGAATGTGTTGAACAAGGTGTCGGATTATCATCCGCAACCCGTACATATTCATATAGCCATAGCACCGACAAAAAACATGGATCGGTTGGAGTGGTTTGCCGAGAAGGTGACGGAGATAGGAGTAGGAGAGATTAGTCTGCTGCTATGTGACCATTCAGAGCGAAAGGTGGTGAAGACCGATCGGTTGGAGAAGATCTTAGTGTCGGCGATGAAACAATCGAAGAAAGCCTATTTACCAAGGCTTAATGAGATGATTTCATTTAAGGAGTTTATGAAAAAACCGCATCCTGAGCATTGTTATATTGCACATTGTTACGAGCAAGACAAACGGTCGTTGGCGAAAGATTATCAAGCAGGGGAGGATGTATTGGTGTTGATTGGACCAGAAGGCGATTTCAGTGAAGAGGAGGTGCGTCTGGCCATTGAGAAAGACTTTGTCCCAGTTACGTTAGGGGAGAGTCGTTTGAGAACTGAAACAGCAGGAGTTGCGGCTTGTCATACGGTGCAGGTGGTTAATGAGATGATTAATTGATGGTTATATGAGTGATACAATATGTGCAGTCTCTACGGCTGCTGGATTGGGCGCTATTGCAGTGGTAAGGGTCTCTGGTAGTCGAGCTATTGAACTAACAGACGAAGTGTTCCATTCCGTTCGTCCTAATTTTAAATTGAAGGAGGCGAAAACTCATACTGCCCATTATGGTAGAATATGCAGTGAGAATGATGAGGTGTTGGATGAAGTACTTGCTACTGTTTTTCGTGCACCCAACTCATTTACTGGCGAAGACTCTGTTGAGATCGCTTGCCATGGCTCATTATATATTCAACAAGAAATTCTGAAACTTCTACTTGCGAAAGGTTGCCGTATGGCCACCCATGGCGAATTCACACAGCGTGCCTTTGCGAATGGTAAGATGGATTTGAGTCAGGCAGAAGCCATAGCTGATTTGATTGCCTCTCAAAATAAAGCTGCTCATCGATTGGCAATGAACCAGATGAGAGGTGGCTTCTCACGTGAATTGGCAATTTTGAGAGACCGCCTGCTGACATTCACCTCTCTGGTGGAGTTGGAGTTGGACTTTAGCGACCATGAGGAACTGGAGTTTGCTAATCGAGATGAATTACGTGCCCTGACACAGGAGATATTAGAGAAAATAGGTTCTTTGAAAAATTCCTTTAGTACAGGTAATGCTATAAAAAACGGTATTCCCGTATCTATCATAGGTGAGACCAATGCAGGTAAATCAACATTGCTTAATCTGTTGCTTAAAGAGGACAAAGCTATTGTTTCTGATATTCATGGTACAACTCGTGATGTGATTGAGGATACTGTCTCTATCAATGGCTTGCTGTTTAGATTTATTGATACGGCTGGACTTCGGGAGACTGATGATGTGATTGAAAGTATGGGTATCGAACGTAGTTATAAGATGATGGATAAAGCCTCCATCGTTTTGTGGGTAATCGATGCAACACAACCGCTTCATCATTTGGATGAATTGACTGCTTCCATTACCTCTCATCTGGAGGGAAAGAAACTAATCATTGTCTTTAATAAGATTGATTTGGTGGATGATGAGACACGCAATTCACTGACTCAATATTACTCTCACCTAGAGGGAGAGCAAATTTTTATATCTGCAAAAAATCAGATCAACACAAATCAGTTAGAATCCTTATTGCTGAAGGTGGCTCAGATACCTGAGGTGGGGGAGAATGATGTGATGGTGACCAACATGAGACATTATGAGGCCCTGAGTCATGCTTACGAATCTATCGAACGAGTTCAGGATGGTTTGGAGAAAAATATTTCAGGAGACTTTTTAAGTCAGGATATTCGTGAGTGCCTTTACTATTTGGGAGAAATTACAGGAGAGATTACTACAGACGAGGTACTTGGAACTATATTTTCTCGGTTCTGCATCGGTAAATAATTATTCGTCAGTAAAATCTGCCCTTTACTTTGATGTTGTAAATAAAAACGAACACTATGACTAACTGACAAACAGCAAGATATAGAACTCACTTCATGTTAATGACAATGAAAAATCGTGGAACGAATATTTTTCTTATCTTTGTTATATTCACGAAAAATAAAGATGTATGGAAAAACAAGTAGTAGCGATAACAGGAGCCGCTGGAAATTTAGGAAGTATTTTAGCGGAGGGACTTCTCTCCGACGAGGTTGAGTTACATCTTCTTTGGCATAAGAAACCATTGCCAGACACATTGCTGAAAAGCGAGAAGGTAAAGCCTTTTCAGGTGGATTTGAGGGATGTAAAGAGTCTTGAATCTTCTCTAAAAGGAGTTGATACGATTATCCATTTCGCAGGGGTACTTTTTATGGGAAATCCAGAAAAGTTCCTTCCGACTACCAATACCCAATATTTCTCAAATCTACTTCAAGCGGCGAAAACAGCTGGTGTGAAGAAGGTGGTACTATTCAGTTTCCCTCATGTGGAAGGCGATACAACACCTGAACATCCTGCGACGGGAAGGTTGGATGGAACACCCAATTCAGCACATGCGCGAACACGTTTGGAGGAGGAGAAGCTATTGATGGCATCGACGGGATTTGAGAAGGTGATTTTACGTTGTGGAATGGTATATGGAAAAGGAATCTTGATGATTGATGCGGCACATTGGTTTTCTAAATATTGTTTATTGGGTATTTGGAAAGAGCCTAATTATATACATCTTATTTCCACGGCAGATTATGTCGCTGCAACGAAAGCTGCCATTCTCTCACCGACAGCATCAGGCATCTATCATCTTGGTGATGAGGGTGTACAGACGCTCAAGGAGTTTTTGGATGAGGCGACGAAGGAGTGGGGAACCCATCGTCCGTGGGTGATGCCTCTGTGGATGATTCGTACTGCCGCATGGTTTTTCGAGAAGGTCTCGTTGCTCACAGGATGTCGCGCCCCTCTAACGCAGGATTTCATCACCATCGGAAGAGTGCCTTATTATGGTGATACAAGACGAATGCGGGAAGAGTTGTTGCCGGAATTAAAGTATCCGACGTTTAGGGAGGGGATACATACGTTGTAGGAGATTTTTGGTATATATGTTTTTGGAGAATGAGAAACTTTCTCCAACCTCTGTCACAATTTGGCATACCTCACCTTTACTTTTGTCTCCATCAGATTAAAAAAGTATATAAGATGGAAGCAAAGCAAAAAAGGAATCGTCCCATACGATTGGTCTTAAAAGAGTATATCGAACGCCAGAAAGGAAAGATCGTCGATGCGAGAGAGGAATTACATAGAAGATTTGATGGACTTGATTGGAGTATCCAAAGGAAAATTCTTTTGGCTCATTTGGAGGCTTCGCGTACAGAACGTGAGTGGGCATGTATGCGTTTGTTGAAACTTTGGGATGACAGTTTCCTTCCGCTGGTTCGACGGATATGGGAGGAGTATCATGATGAATGTTGTTCGTGGGTTGTTATACGATATTTTTCCAAAGATTATATTATGGATCAACTGGAGTTTTTCCATTTCGATAAAAATTATTTTCATATCTGTTTACGTTTTGGTAAAGACAAAGAGTTTGTCATTGATAAAAGAAAATTAACCCCTGAAGACATTATCTATCTATATTACTGCCTTGAACTTAAGATGGAGAGTGATGAGGCAGAAGGCTTGTTGTATAAGATAATAATTAATACCATGTCAAACAACGGTATAAATTCATGTGTGCCTGTACGTCGAAATGAATGGCTTCATCCGACTACGATATACTATTTAAATAAAGCATTAAATTATGTGAAAGAGATGAGGATCGAGCCTGCAGCAACCTCTTTTTCTCAATGGTGTGATTACGTTGCAACAGCCGTGAACAATTCACCTGAACTGAAAAAGTTAAGAAAGAATAGGATGTATGACTGGGATTTTAGTGATAAGGCCTATCAGATAATGTTTAAATATATCTGTATCCATTTCCCAGCTTCAGTTCTGGATGTGATTTGTGAAAAATCATCTCTGATTAAAGAATTAGCGGATAATTTTGATTTAGAGATTGACTCTGAAAATATGTATTTAACAATGGAATAAAGTCAGAAATCTGCACGAATACTTATATAGTTCATAAAAAATGATAACGATTCAATATGTCATGCAATTCGTTTTGGGAACAGAACATCATTAGGTCAATGATACTTAGGTCTTGGACAAACTCGTCTGAATACTGTTTGTAGCGGATGTCTTCGTTGCGCCGCAAAAATTGCAGATTAATGCCCATCTCGCGAAAAACGTCTTTGTTGTAGTAGTTCATTCCTGCACCAGAAGGATTGATATAGTCGGTGAAACCAAAGTGATTACAAGTGCGGCGGATAATCTCTGGAGATAAGCAATCCCAACGTTCTGACACCTCCGAGAGTAATCTGAATTCCGTCTTGATTCCAAGATAGTTGGCTATCGTTTTCAGTTGCTTGACGAGATAACGTGTAAGATCAGGTTCTTCATCTAACAAGATAGGTTTGATGACCTCCATCGCTTCGTTATAGTGTGGTGCTGCGCTGTAATAGTACTTCAATCTCCGACACCGATATTCTGCTTGTTTGCGACTAACCACGCGCTTCGTCTCGCAGATAAGACGATTGCAGGAAGCATGGCTAACCTCAATGCCGAATAGTTGTGGTTGTCCATTCTCTCCCAAGATACGATTGCGATTGATCCAGCCATGCTTGATATAGTGTACGTTGTCGCCAACAACAAACATGTCTGCGGAGTGAATAAGCTGCCAATAACCGATGTAAGGAAAGAAATATGGCTGCATGATGGCAATATGTCGTTTCTCTTCATTCATAATACAAAACATCTCTTTTTTAGTTCCTCATCGTCACTATGAATGACGCACATTTTACGATCATCCACCTTGTTTGTCACAGGGGCACTGCTGGTTCGAAACATACCGCTGTCAAAATAGTGGTCGTCCATGCAGAGCATCATACCACACACATACTCGTCATAATGATTGCCCTCCCACACGCAGGGGTAGGTCCGCTGCTTGATGAATGGTTGGAGAATATAATCGTTGTTGAATTTGGAGGATTGAGAATTGAAAATTACATCTTTCCATGTTTTCTCATCGGTCATTACGCCAGCATATAGTCCTACGCTCTTACCCAGATTGTAGGGCTTGAGAATGTATTGGTCTTTGTGTCTCATAGCATCCTCCCATATTTCAAATTCCAATTTTGAATCTTCCAAATTTCCAGTTGGAGGTAGATATGTTGGAATGGTGTGCTGACGTAGGAACACCGTTTCCTCTTCAGTGAGACACTCTCGTGTAAAATCATCCACGAAGATGAGGTGTAGGAAACGCTTGTCATGAGAAAGAAAGATGGTGCGGAAGTCGTTCAGCATTCGAGCATCTATCATGGCTTGCAACGTCTCCATCTTGAAGGACAGAAGATCTTGCTGGTTCAGCGCACTGAATACCACTGCGTTGTGACTCCACTTGTCTATATGCTCTTCCACTTCAGCAGCCTCATAGATGGTCACCTCATGTCCGTAATATTCATAAAATTTTTGGTAAAGAGCTATCTCGCTTGTTCGGTCGCTACTTTTCAACACATAGATGGGACTACCTGCTGGGATAATGTCGCGCATATAGTTGAGAAGAGAGTTGTAGGTTCCCAACCCACTCAGAAACTTTTGTGCCATGTTTTCAGATGGATAGCTACCCCAGATGCCGTGTCCGAAGAACCTGCAGGTGATTTCTACCAACAAAAGCTGACCATCTTCCCTGATGATATAGTCAGGTCTGTAGGCACCTGCACGGAAGGGATAACGGCTCTGTCGATCTAGTATTTCCATCACCTTATCCTCTAAGGGCATGTATTGAGGTACCCACTTGCGGTAGTGTTTCGCCATATAGGAGATACACTTATATAGCAAGGTCTGCATGCGTTGCAGTTCCTCCCGCCGCTCCGAAGTGATTAGCATCGGTTTGTCATGATACCATCGATGGTAGTAATCGGTCTTGTCTGCAAATAACTGAAAGCAGACATCTTGGCATGATAACTCTTCACTTTTCATTTTTCGCTTTTAAAAAGTTTCGATTGATATCCCAGACACTGGAATCCATTGTGATTGATGATAGGTATGATGCTTGTAGGCACGTTTAACTGGTTGCGAACCCAGAAACAAATACTGGTGGACATGCCAATCGTTTCGGTGTACTTCATCAGTCGCTGTATGTTTTCTATTGAGAGTGCACGGTTAGGAGCAGTGCGTCCGCGTTGTTTGCGGTGGTCTGCGTTCTTCGGACTGATATAGTCCATGTATAGGTCACGCTCCATCTTTTTGTCGAAGTGACCAAGCCATTGTCCCAATTGAGCTAGGTTTTCCATGCAAGCAGTGAGGAACTCTGGTTTGTAGTTCACAATGCCGGCGTCATGGAGCATATCAAAGAATTCCTTTATGTGCTCGTCGGTGAGGTATGGAACAAAGATAGGCTGCACCAGAGCAGAGTTTGCCTGTATGCCACGCTCCTGACACATACGTACAGCGCCCAGACGCTCTTCAATCGGTGCAGCGTAGGGCTCCAGGATATTACGGAATGTAGTTGGCATGATGCTCACTGAGGTGTTGAACTGCATCTTGTCTTTCAGTTGTTCGAAGAGGTCGAGGATGGTCTCTCCCTCGTCCTTCACCAAGAGTTGCTTGGTACCGGCCTTCGATGCGATGAAAAGACGAGCGTTGGAATTTGGGTATTTCTTGAAATGAGCAATAAACTCACGCAATATACGATGCGCGATACCTGTGAACAAAGTTGGCTCCTGTAGGGCCTCTGTCTTTGGCGAAAAATAATAATAATGATTCCAGTTTTTGCCACGGCTCAGTGCCACAATTTGTCGTTCTATCTCTTTCTTTTTTTCAGGAGATTCGACGATAGCTTTTGCTAGCTCTTGCAACAGACGGCTACGTTCTTGGATGTCTTCTGGTTTTACGGCATCAGGCTGTTCGCTGCAAGCACCGTTCATTTCCTCTAATAGTTTACGTACATAGAGGTGATAGTTTTCGTATGCTATAAGTTTTTGTTCGTGTACACCGTCAGTTACCAAACAGTATTGACATCCCACATGACAGCCCTTGATAGGGTTCACCTCAAAGGTCAGAGTAGGACAGCGTCCCGTATAGTTGTGAATTTCGGTCTCCACAGCATTGGGGTCGCAATCTTCTAAATAGAGCATTGACTTTGGTATAACGGTATGTTCTTCCAAACGTTTCATAAACAGTTTTGACCCTCTGATCAGTCCGTCTAGTGTTTCTTTAGAGGGTTCAATAGTGACGCCGAGTTGTTTCAAATATTCGGCATCGACAATCTGAGGTTGAAAACCTTCCAGATTGTAAGCATCAGTCTTATGAGAATAGAGACTTGGTATTTCAATAGGTTGTTTCATTTTGCAAAAAATAAATAAAAAACAAATCTCACCTTTAGTAACTTGTTCACAGCATTATAGTATTTAACTATGATATGTGAAGAGGTTTGATACACAAAAATAATAAAATTATATTGATAAATGGAATGTGATAACCTGCAAAAATCTGCAAATGATAATAAATAACCTCCGAAAATCTGCATGTTGATTGTTATTTTTTTAATTGTCAGATATTTATGAAATGTATAAAAAATTAGGCTGTTTTGCAGTGTTTTTTATGCAAAATAATGCACCTTTGCGGTTGAAATTTATGTTATAAAGTAGGATGAATATTTCCTATAAAAAAGAAGTAAATAACAAATGACCCCCATCATATACTTAAATCAAGAGGAAGCTATTAAGCGAATGAAGACATTTGCTAAAGAGATGACTCCTTTTATTTTTGTTATCAGTTACGATAAGTCCAGTGCTATCGTTGAAGCCTTGGATGCTGTTGATCCGGAAGAGATGCTCTTCAATTTCAGCGGTGTTTCCAATGTTCCCTCCGATTTGTCTGCTGTTCACTCGGAGGTGAAATGGCAATTTGCACCCCCATCCAGAGACTCCTATCATCGTAGTTTCAAGATGGTGCAGGATGCGGAGAGGGCAGGGGACAGTTATCTTGTCAATCTGACATGCCGGGTACCTCTTTATACGGACCTCACGTTTCGTGATATCTTTCTGCGTACAACAGCTCGTTATCGCCTATGGATTCGCAATAAACTCGTCTGTTTCTCGCCCGAGATATTTGTTCGCGTGGAGAAAGACAGAATCTGTTCCTATCCTATGAAAGGTACGATAGATGCCACCCTTCCTCAGGCGCGAGAACTATTGTTGAACAATAAGAAAGAGGCGGCGGAGCATGCCACCATCGTTGATTTGATCCGTAACGACCTTAGTGCGGTGGCTCATCATGTAACTGTGGATCGCTATCGTTATGTAGAGGAGATTGTCACCCATCGAGGTGCTATTCTCCAGACCAGTTCCGAGATTTGCGGTTGTCTGCATCCATACTACCAAGAACATCCAGGAGAGTTGATCATGGAGTTGCTTCCTGCTGGTTCGATAACGGGTGCGCCTAAACCTAAGACGCTCTCGATTATCCAAAATGCAGAGGATTACGACAGAGGATTTTATACAGGTTGCATGGGTATCTGGTCGGAGGGTAGCATCGATAGTGCGGTGATGATTCGTTTTGTGGATGAGGAAGATGGACAGCTCTATTACAAGGCAGGAGGAGGCATTACAACCATGAGTGATGAAGAAAGTGAATACAATGAAATAATAGAAAAGATATATGTGCCAATTTGTTGAGACCATTTGTGTTAAAGACGGAGTTGCCCGTAATCTCCGCTATCATGTAGAGCGGATGAACCGTACCATTCGAGAATTCTTCCCCGATATGGCAATGGTTACGGAAGCGGACTTGCTCGGTGACATCCCCGCGGTTGACGGACTACAGAAAGCTCGTGTTGTCTATGACGAGCGGGGGATTGTTGAACGATCTTTTGCCCCCTATACTATGCGCAACATCCAGCGCATTGCTGTGGTGGAGGATGATAGTATCAGTTACGCATGGAAGAGTACCGACCGCAGTATGCTTATCAAACAGCGGGAGAAGGCCCCTTCGTATGATGAGGTGATTATCGTGAAAGAAGGATGCATCACAGATACTTCGTACACCAACCTCTGTTTCTTCGACGGCAAGGAGTGGTTCACCCCAGACACTCCACTGCTTCCGGGTACCATGCGACAGGCCCTCCTTGACCAAGGACGTATCAAGGAAAAGAGAATCCGAATCGAAGACCTACAACAGTATCAGAGTGTAAGCCTTATTAATGCGATGATGACGTTGGGGGATATGGTGATGGAGATGAAGAGGATTGATTCTGAAATAGATTTTTCTTAAAATTTTTGTTATATTAAATATATTTATTTAATTTTGTGTCAAAATGTTATGACCGTAAAATTTACAGCTATAAAATTCTATGAAGAAATTTTATGATAGAGTACGTGAGATGACTGAGCTTAGGGAATTGCAGGCTCAGGCATACAACGATTATTCCCGATTTGTTGTACTCACAGGCAGAAGGCGTGTGGGTAAGACGAGTCTTGTGTATAAACTTATAAGTGAGACACAGGAAGATGCTCCGGGTCTCTATTTCTTCGTTGGCAGAAAGACGGAAACTGTTCTCGTTAGAACATTTGTACAAGAGGTCCGAGAAAAACTCGGGGAATTTGTCCCTGATGGAATGCGTTCGTTTCGTGAACTCTTTCAGATGATATTGGAGGTTGGGAAGCGAAAGAAATTCACACTCTTTATTGATGAGTTTCAGGAATTTGATAATATAAACGAGGGTATCTTTAGTGACATGCAGGAGCTTTGGGATAAATACAAAAAGCAAACAAATGTATGTCTGATTGTGTCAGGTTCTATATTTCGCATGATGGAGAAAATCTTCAAAGATGAAGAGCAACCACTCTTTGGCAGGGATGACTGCACAATTAAATTGAAACCTTTCAATACAGAAACTATAAAGGAAATTCTTGGCGACTACAAGCCTGAATATACCCCAGAAGACCTTCTTGCCCTTTGGACTATTACTGGTGGTGTGGCACGTTACATTGAACTCTTCATGAACAATGGATGTACGGACGTAAAGAAGATGATTCATTACGTTTGTTCAAGCGGAGACAGCTACTTTGTGGACGAAGGGAAAAAAATACTAATCCAGGAGTTCGGGAAGCAGTATGGCACGTATTTCAGTATTCTTGACCAGATAGCTCACGGAGATGTTACACAAAGTGAGATTGAGGGAGCTTTAGGAATGAAAAGTCTCGGCGGACAAATGAAGATACTGGAAGAAAAATATGGTATCATCAAAAAGAAGCGTCCAATCGGTGCTAAAGAAGGTAGTCAGACAGTACGCTATGAGATACAGGACAACTTCTTCCGTTTCTGGTTCCGCTACATTCAAAGATACTCTGCTCTCATTGAGCTACAGAATATGCCGGCTTTGGAGAGTATCATGATCAACGACTACACCACATTCTCTGGTATAGCCCTAGAACGCTGGTTCCGACAGAAGATGATGGAGAGTTGTCGATACAAGCAGATTGGTGGTTGGTGGCAACCGAATAGTGTGAATTCCAAGGGTAACAACGATGATTTCGAAATTGATATTGTGGCTGAAACGCTTGAAGGTAATGTTGAAGCGTATGAAGTGAAGCGCAATCCTCAAAAGTATTCTTCTGTCCGACTTGAAGAGAAAGTCTCTGAGATGAAGCGACGCATATTCCGTGGCAAAGAAATCACAAAGGGGTGCTTATCTATGGAGGATATGTAAGATTCAAATGCTTTATCCTAATTTTTACTTCTTTTAAAAGATTTTGGTGGACTCCAATAAAAGAGAATCCGAATCGAAGACCTACGACAGTATCAGAGTGTAAGCCTTATTAATGCGATGATGACGTTGGGGGATATGGTGATGGAGGGGGAGAGGATTGATTTTTAAAGTATCTTTGCAACCGATTTCTAATATGATTTAAGATGAACAAAAAGTTACCCAATTGGATTGCTTCACACATCACGCTTATTGTTGTGGTGGTGACTATTGTTGCGTTATTTATTCCCACATCATTTTCGTGGATTGGTACGGGTGCCATTACACCTATGCTGGGTGTGGTGATGTTTGGTATGGGACTGACGCTCAAACCATCGGATTTTAAACCTGTGTTGATGCATCCGAAGGAGATTGTGATAGGGGAGTTGGCTCAATTCATCATTATGCCTCTTGTGGCTTGGGTGCTTTGTCGGTTGCTCAACTTGCCATCCGAACTGGCGTTGGGTGTGATTCTTGTAGGTTGTTGTCCTGGCGGAACGGCCAGCAATGTGATCTGCTATTTAGCCAAAGGTGATGTTGCACTTAGTGTTGCCATGACGGGTGTCTCCACACTGCTAGCTCCGTTTGTGACACCTCTTTTGGTTCTGTTACTGGCTGGCGAGACAGTGGATGTGGATGTTTTGGGGATGTTCATAAGCATTGTTCAGGTGGTGATACTGCCAATTGTCGTGGGACTTGTTGTCAACCACTATTTCGGAAATTTGACGCAGAAAGTGATACCTTATATGCCAATGCTCTCGACACTTGCGATTGCTGCAATTATAGGGATCATCGTTTCACACAATGCACAAAACATCATGGGATGCAGTCTGCTTGTGGCAGTCGCTGTGATCTTGCACAATATGTTAGGCTTATCCCTCGGCTACCTCGCTGGTATGCTGACGGGTATGTCCCCAGAAAAACGAACAGCCATCAGCATAGAAGTAGGAATGCAGAATTCTGGCCTCGCCTCCTCATTGGCTGCCACCCACTTTGCCCTCTATCCATTGGCTGCCGTACCAGGAGCCATCTTCTCTGTGTGGCATAATTTTTCGGGTAGTATTGCGGCGGGGGTGCTGAAGAAGGGGAATGAGGAGTAAATTAGATAATTCGCAGTTCCCAGTTCAAAAGAAACAGAAAAGTTGCCAAAAAGGTTGTAACATTACAACCTTTTTTTGTTGTTTTTTTGTAGTTATTTCAAAACCGCACGGACAGGGAATCCTGCTGTGCGATAGACATTGTTTCATATAACCTTACATTTATGTCAAAATCTGTTTTACTTCCCCCTAATTACATTAAAGTCTACAAATAGGTTCATTTCCCGCTCGTAGTCCGTTTGAGGATCTTTTATTAGGGGGTCATGATCGGAAATGCCTACAGAGATAATCTTTATTGAGGAAGAAACATTTTCAAGCACCCAACGTCTAATCCAATCAGCTCTTGCTTGGGACAATTTCATAGCGGCTTCGCGGAGATCCTTCGGTCCTCTTCCTCGGATTTCCAAGATGTCGTCGGATGATAATTGCGCCTCCTCGATAAACTCAAGGATGACCTTTTGCGTGACCGTATCTTGTAGGAATGCAGTCGGCTCACCCCCAAATATGTTAACTTGCAATTGCTGCGAAAAGGATAAGAGAGGGAGAAGGAGAAATAGAATTAGTATTGGGGTTTTGAAAGACATATTGTTGAGTTTTTGTTGTGTGAATGGTAATATAAAAATGACCTACTATTTAAGCATTGTTAAGAGGCTTGGCGGGTCCTTTGGGAGCAAAGATAATTTTTTTTATTGTCCGACAATTCATTTGAATAATAATGTTTGATTAATTGAAAAACAATCGTTGATTGAAACAAATGAAAAAGCCGTGTTCTTCTTTATTCATTTTTTGCCATAATGTTTGGTGGATTATTATTTTGTTGTATATTTGCATAAAGAGCCAAACAACGAGAGCGTAGATTGCAGTTCTACGAGGCAGTTGATGAGGCTCTTTTTTTTAATTCATTACTTTATTGCTTCTTGTTATACTGTACAAATACAATGAATTGTCATCTGATTCATTAAGTTTTTAACATAAAGGGAATTATAGTACTTGAAAACTTTAACTAAAAAAGATAAAGATATGGAGAAAAAAGAATTAAAAGAGATAATAGAAAGACATCAACATTTTATCCAACAAGATATAGATGGTTGGGAGGGTATGTGCGCAAACCTTGAGGGTGCAATCCTTTTTCATGCAGACCTAAGTGATGCAAACCTTTATCATGCAAACCTTGAGTATGCAGACCTAAGAGGTGCAGACCTTGAGTATGCAGACCTAAGTGGTGCAAACCTAAGTGGTGCAAACCTTGAGGATGCAAACCTAAGTGGTGCAATCCTTTATCATGCAAACCTAAGTGGTGCAAACCTCCGATATGCAAACCTAAGTGGTGCAATCCTTTATCATGCAAGCCTAAGTGGTGCAGACCTTGATCATGCAGGCCTAAATGGTGCAAACCTTTATCATGCAGACCTTGAGGGTGAATACCTCCGATATGCAAACCTTGAGGCTGCAAACCTCCGATATGCAGACCTAAATGGTGCAGACCTTGAGTATGCAAACCTAAGTGGTGTAAACCTAAATGGTGCACACCTTGAGGCTGCAAACCTTTATCATGCAGACCTAAATGGTGCACACCTTGAGGCTGCAAAACTCCGAGATGCAAACCTTGAGGGTGCAAACTTTGAGGGTGCAAACCTTGAGGGTGTAAACCTTGAGGGTGAATACCTCCGATATGCAAACCTAAGAGGTGCAAACCTTGAGGGTGCAAACCTCCGATATGCAGACCTAAATGGTGCAAACCTAAGAGGTGCAAACCTAAGAGGTGCAAACCTTGAGGGTGCAAACCTAACTGGTGCAATCCTTTATCATGCAAACCTAAGTGGTGCAAACCTTAAGGGTGCAAAAAACCTTGAGGGTGTAAACCTTGTGGGTGCAATCCTCAAATGGCTTATGCAGACCTAAGAGATGCTAACTATAGTACTCCCCATTTTTTGACAACTGGTTAATACTTTTTTCTTCCGTTGTTTTTGGCTGGGGGATTGGCTAGCCAATCCCCCAACCGTCCGCCATTAGTAGGGTAACTTACCTCATAATAAAATTTTGCATGTTGCTTCGGTACATTTGTTCGAGCAATGCGTTCTACAAGCTCTACTTTTCCAAAACCATACTCTTCTGAATATTTATGGAGGTAGTTTTCTATAACTGTTCCTGGTGGACAAATGATGTCTATGTCGATAGATAATCTCTTGCTGGTATTCAAATGAAGCATAAGAGAACTGCCACCTTTAAAGATAAATGGACAACCAGATCTTGCTAATGCTTCAAGTAAAGAAAATGCTCGGATGGTCTTTTCAACTAAGGCAATGTCATGTATCCCCATTTGCTCGGCTACTGCCGTAATCCATTCGATAGACTTGCTTCTGTGGTTTATCATTGTTAATCGTTATTATAATTCTTTCTGCTTTCTCTTTCCGATTACGCCGTGAAGCGTATCTTAACAATTTTTCCCTTCTCATTTACTCGATTTCCTGCAAATTGTTTGCAAATTCCAAGAGTTTTTCTAAAATTTATAATGAAGTTACGCATATCTAAGATAATGGTATTTGTTTTATTTTTGTATTACTAAAATACTAAAAATCAAGGAAATGCGCAACTTTTTTGTATTTTTTTTATTGTAAATTTAATTCAACCAACAGGTAATATAAGTATTCCTATACCAAAATACAAATGTATTGTTATAAATATGAAAATTATATTGATACATCAATTAGCTATGGTGTCTGTCCAATACGATTGCTCTTGGCGTAGTTACTGATTTCAAATACAAATTTAACAGTTCTCTTAACGTGGATAGGCAATTGCCCTCATTGGGGAGAACTGGAGTATCAATTATTAGTTTATCGGACACTAAAAAAACATCCTCAATTATTCTATGTAATTTTCGTAGTTCTTCAAAAACATATACATACTTTTTATAGAAAATCAATTCAGATAATTTAGACAACAAAAATATCAATGACTCATTGCAAGAATTTGGGTGTCTTAAAATTTGCTCCTTAAACTC